>Ga0209164_1000968_pt1 | contig 45926 bp, 44 predicted proteins | sample MTBNYHSulfiMetaG_FD_187458 | JGI IMG/M metagenome (GOLD analysis project Ga0209164, IMG submission 187458) | Enrichment culture microbial communities from rom New York Harbor, USA that are MTBE-degrading - MTBE-NYH (New York Harbor Sulfidogenic)... | ecosystem: Environmental > Aquatic > Marine >... | reverse complement strand
GCCGCTTCCCCCACGTGGATGGGTGCCGGCGTCACGTACGCGCAGACACCGACCCCGGCGGGAGGAAGCCGGGGTCGTCTCAATGTCGGAGCGGCTTCGCCGGAGGGGGAACGCGTGGGCACGGTCCGGCGCCGGAGAGGAGGCCACCGTGTCACGGCGCTGTCTCGTTCCCATCATTCTGCTCATCGCCCTCGTCGCGGCGTTCGCGCCGCTCACGCTCCTCGGCGGCTGTGCCGACGACGAGGGCTCGTCCGCGGATCAGCCCGAGGCGGCGAGCCTCACGCCGGCGGCCGGCGAGGTCCGTCTGCTCGTCAGCCGCGACTACGGGGCGACCGTGCTGAAGGACGTGACGGTGGAGGCCGCCGACGGCGCCGACGCCCTGAGCGTGCTCACCGAGAACGCCGAGGTGGAGAGCGCGGAGGGCTTCGTCAGCGCCGTGGACGGGCTCGCCTCCACCGAGACCGCGGCCTGGTTCTTCTGGGTCGACGGCGTTCTCCCCGACGTCGGCGCGGCCGAGTACGCGCTCGGCGGCGGCGAGACGGTGTGGTGGGACCTCCACGACTGGACGGGGGCGATGTTCGCCGGGACGGCGGTCCATGCGTTCCCGGCGCCCTGGAGTGACCGACCTCTGCCGGTGACGGCGGACACGGATGTCGCCGGCCTCGACGAGTGGGTCGCCGCCGCCGGCCTCGAGCTCGGGGCGCGACGCGGTCTGGGCGACGGTGCGCCCGACGACGGTCTCGTGGTCTGCACGGCGGCCGAGGCGGCGGCGACGCCATGGCTCGCCGACCTGCTGTCGAACGAGTCGGCGCTGGCGCCGGTCGCCATCGACGGCGGCACGCTCTCGGCCCGCGACGTGAGCGGCGCGGCGGCGACGCCGGCCGCGGCGGCGGTCGTCGCGCTGCCGAACGCCGCCGCCGCGGAGCGCCCCCTGCTGCTCGTCGTGGTCGCGGAGCCTGGGGCCGGCGCGGACGCGCTCGGTCTCCTCACCCCGGGAGCTATGAGCGCCCATCTGGCCGTGGCCGTCGTGGACGGGGCCGTCGCCGGGTTGCCGCTGCCGGCTTCGCGCTGACGGGGCGGGTCGGGCGGCGCCGCAGCGGCCGGGCGGCGCCGGCGCAGCGGCCGGGCGGCGCGGTCCGCACCGCCGACCGGATTGTCCACGCCTTCGCCGGTCGCTAAGCTGGGACGACGCGGCCGGCGTGCGCGGATCGCGCACGCCGGCCGCGGCGCCGCGCGTGTCGTCCGGCGCTGAGCCGACCGGGCCCGGTCGGCGCCACGACCTGCGGAGGAGTGCCCGTGGCTCTCGTCATCGACCTCGTCATCCTCGCCCTGCAGCTCTACATGTGGGTCATCATCGCGCGGGCGCTGCTCTCCTGGTTCCCGCAGCGGTACGGCAGCCCGCTGTACAAGGTCAACTCGGTGCTGGTCGCCCTGACGGAGCCCTTCGTCGGGATCTTCCGCCGCTACCTTCCGCTGGCCCGCCTCGGCTCCGTGGGCATCGACCTGAGCCCGCTCGTGGCGCTGTTCGTGCTCTTCATCGCCATCCGCATCCTCCTGCGCCTCTAGGCCGTGGGCCGCGAGCGCCTGCGCCTTCTCCTCGAGCGGACCTTCCGCTCGCTGCGCATCCGCAACTACCGCCTGTACTTCGTCGCGCAGACCGTGTCGATGAGCGGCACCTGGCTGCAGTCGGTGGCGCTGTCGTGGCTCGTGCTGCAGCTCACCGACAGCGCCGTCGCCCTCGGGGCGATCACCGCCCTGCTGTTCGGTCCCACGCTCGTGCTGGGCCCGTGGGGCGGCGTGCTGGCCGACCGCGTCGACAAGCGCCGTCTGCTCATCGTCACGCAGAGCAGCGCCGCCGTCTTCGCCCTGGCCCTGGGTCTCGTGACGGTCCTGGGGTTCGTCGAGCTCTGGATGGTGGGCGGCCTCGCCCTCCTCACGGGCGTCGCCGTCGCCCTCGACATGCCGTCCCGGCAGAGCTTCGTGATCGAGATGGTGGGGCCCGACGACGTCGCCAACGCGGTCGGCCTCAACTCGGTGATCGTGAACGCGTCGCGCATCGTCGGGCCGGCGCTCGCCGGGGTGCTCATCGTCAGCGTCGGGATCGGGGTCTGCTTCCTCGTCAATGCGGCGTCGTTCCTCGTCGTCATCACCGCGCTGCTGCTGATGCGCGTCGGCGAGCTGCAGCCGGCGCCGCCGGTCAGGCGGGAGCCCGGGCAGCTGCGCGCCGGTCTGCGGCACGCGTGGGGCGTCGTCAACCTGCGCGTGCCGCTGCTCATGATGGCCGTGGTCAGTACGCTGGGCTACAACTTCTCCGTGCTGCTCCCGCTGCTCGCCCAACGCGTGTACGGGCGGGGCGCCGGGAGCTACGGGGCGCTCTCGGCGGCGATGGGGGTGGGCGCCCTGGCGGGCGCCCTGCTCGCCGCCGGCCGCGCCCGCCCTTCCCGGCGCGTGCTCGTGGCCTCGACGCTCGCGTTCGGCGTCTTCAGCCTCGCGGTCGCCGCCGCGCCCGGCTTCCGCTCCGGCCTCCTCGTGCTGCTGCCGATGGGCGCCGCCGCCGTGCTCTTCATCTCGACCACCAATGCCATGCTGCAGCTCAACGCGGCGCCGGAGATGCGCGGCCGGGTGATGGCACTCTGGGCGATGCTCTTCCTCGGCAGCACGCCGATCGGCGCCCCGATCGCCGGGCTCCTCGTGCGCGGCGTCGGCGTGCGCTGGGCCATCGCCTTCGGCGGCCTCGCGACCCTGGCCGCCGCCGTCGGGGGCGCGTGGGCGCTGCGCCGCGGGCGTCTCGAGGAGGGCGCGTGCGAGGCCCCGTGGTGCCTCCCGGAGACGGAGGAGGCGGGCGTCGGCGTCGAGCGCGCGCCGGGCAGGTGAGCGGGCCGGCGCGGGTGTCGTAACATAACGGGTCGGGGGAGTGCCGCGCGGCACCGGAGCCACGGTCCCGCGTCGCGCCCGCCCCCGCTCGTCGTCCGACGAAAGGTCGCCGGTGCTGCTGCAGGGCAACCTCAGGGAGTTCAGCCTCCCCAACATCTTCCAGCTCGTGAAGATGAGCGCCAAGAGCGGCGCCCTCACGATCCGCCGCGACGAGGCGTGGGGCAAGATCTACTTCACCAACGGCCTCATCAACTACGCGTTCTCGGTGCCGCAGCAGCTCCCGCTCGGCGAGCGCCTGGTCCAGGCGGGCCTGCTCAAGCCGGCCCAGCTCAAGCAGGCCCTCGCCGCGCAGAAGAAGGCGCGCAAGGAGGGTCCGCGCCTCGGCGCCGTCCTGCTCGAGAAGCAGTTCATCGCTCGCGACACCCTCGAAGAGGCGGTACGCGAGCAGATCCAGGACGCCGCCTTCGACTTCTTCAGCTGGCCCGACGGCGAGTTCTCCTTCAACGCCGAGGAGCGCCCCGACGACGAGGACGTCCTCGTCGAGATGAACGTCGAGAACGTCATCATGGAGGGCTGCCGGCGGATCGACGAGTGGGAGCTCATCTTCGAGCACCTCGGGTCGCTCGAGCGCATCCCGCACCTCGCCTACAACGAGGGCGTCGAGGACCGCGGCGAGGTGCGGCTCACCCCCGACGAGTGGCGCGTCGTCGTGCACATCGACGGGCGCGCCGACATCAACACCATCCTGCGCGACTGCGGCCTCGACCGCTTCCACGGCGCCAAGGTCATCTACAGCCTCTTCTCGAGCGGTCTCGTCACCGTCTCCGAGCCGGTCATCGACGGCATGCGCAAGGGCGTGAGCGTCTGCGTCCGCGGCCCGATCGACTTCTACAACGAGGTCTTCCTCACCACGCTGACCGACTCCAACGTCACCAAGCAGCTGCGCGTCGAGCTCATCGACGAGAAGGAGGTCGAGGTCCCGATCGTCGCCGGCACGGTCACCACCGTGGAGAGCGACGAGGGCGAGGACGAAGAGGAGTTCACGCCTGTCGCCGAGGTGCTGGTCTACACGTCGGTCAGCACCGTGCCCGAGGCGGCCTGGGCGCGCGTCGCGCGCGACGCGTCGGCCTTCGTCGTGCTCGTCAACGCGAACGACGCCGACAGCCTGCGCAACGCGCGCCTCGACGCCGAGTTCGTGAAGAGCTGCGACGGCGTGCCGTTCGTGGTCGCCACCTACACGTCGATGGCGGAGGACGCCGTGGAGCCCGACGCCGTGCGCGCCGCGCTCGGCGTCGACGACGGCGTCCCCGTGATCGTCTGCAGCCTGCGCGACCGCACGTCGGTCATCGGCGTCGTGCGTGCCGCGGTCGACCTGACCCGGGGCGCGTGAGCGCTCCATCACCACGATGAAAGGACGGGGGTAGATGTACTACCCGAGCTACCGGATGCGCCGCCTGCGCCGCACCCCCACCGTGCGTCGCATGCTCCGCGAGACGACGCTCTCCCCGGACGACCTGATCTACCCGCTGTTCGTGATCCACGGCGAGAACGTAAACAACCCGATCGCCTCGATGCCGGGCTGCGCCCAGCTCTCCATCGGCAACGTGCTGGCCGAGGTGCGCGAGGTCGCGAAGCTCGGCATCCCGGCCGTGCTGCTCTTCGGCATCCCGGCGCACAAGGATTCGGCGGCGACCGCCGCCTACGACCCCGAGGGCATCGTCCAGATGGCCGTCAAGGCGATCAAGGACGAGGCCCCCGACCTCATGGTCGTCACCGACGTCTGCCTCTGCGAGTACATGGACCACGGGCACTGCGGCGTGGTCCAGGACGGCGAGGTGCTGAACGATGTCACCCTCGAGTTGCTGGCGAAGATGGCCATCACCCACGCCGAGGCGGGCGCCGACGTCGTGGCGCCCTCAGACATGATGGACGGGCGCGTCGCCGCGATCCGCAACGCGCTCGACGACGAGGGCCTCTACGACACGGCGATCATGGCCTACTCGGCGAAGTTCGCCTCCGGGTTCTACGGGCCGTTCCGTGAGGCCGCCGAGTCGGCCCCGGCCTTCGGTGACCGCAGGACCTACCAGATGGACCCGCCCAACGGCGAGGAGGCGGTACGCGAGGTGCTGCTCGACATCGAGGAGGGCGCCGACATCGTCATGGTCAAGCCGGCGCTGCCGTACCTCGACGTGATCCGCGCCGTGAAGCAGGAGACCCGCTTCCCCCTCGCCGCCTACAGCGTCAGCGGCGAGTACGCGATGCTCAAGGCGGCGGCCGAGAAGGGCTGGCTCGACGAAGAGCGCTGTGTGCTCGAGGCGATGACGGGCATCAAGCGCGCCGGCGCCGACCTCATCATCACGTACTGGGCCAAGGACCTGGTGCGCTGGCTCGGGTGAGGTCGATGGTCGCGTGGGATCGGGCGACGTGAGGAAGGGCCACGACAGCAGGGAGCCCCGTGGGCCGGGCGGGGCCGGACCGGAGCGCGAGGCGCGACGGCCGGCGGCGCAAGGCGGGGCGACGACGCGCGGCGGCGCCGGCGGTGAGCCGGCGCCGCCGCGCGTCGTCGCCTGGGAGGTCACGCGCAGCTGCAACCTGGCCTGCAAACACTGCCGGGCCTCGGCCGTGCGCGGGCCCTACGAGGGCGAGCTGAGCACGGCCGAGGCCCTCGACCTCGTCGACCAGATCGCCTCGTTCGCGAACCCCATTCTCATCCTCACCGGCGGCGACCCGCTGATGCGCGCCGACGTCTTCGACATCGCGGCGCACGGCGTCGAGCGGGGCCTGCGTGTCGTGATGTCGCCCAACGGTACGCTCGTCACGCCCGAGGTCGCGCGGCGCATGAAGGAGGTCGGCATCGGGCGCATCAGCGTCTCCATCGACTTCCCGACCGCGGCCGAGCACGACGAGTTCCGCGGCGTGCCCGGCGCCTTCGACGGCGCCGTGCGCGGCATCCGCAACGCCCTCGCCGCCGGCGTCGAGGTGCAGGTCAACTCGACCATCACCAAGCTCAACGTCCACCACCTGCCGGCGCTCCTCGCTCTCGCCGAGGAGCTCGGCGCGGTCAGCTTCCACCCCTTCATGCTCGTGCCCACGGGGCGCGGCAAGGAGCTCGAGGAGCAGGAGCTGCCGCCCGAGGAGTACGAGCGCGCCCTGGAGTGGATGTTCGACGCCCAGCAGGAGTCGAAGCTCTTCCTCAAGCCCACCGACGTGCCCCACTACTGGCGCGTCATGCGCCAGCGCGCGAAGGCGACGGGCAAGAAGATCGAGGTGCACCCGCACAGTCACGGCGGCCTGCACACGCTGACTCGCGGCTGCCTCGCCGGCATCGGCTTCTGCTTCGTCTCGCACCGCGGCGAGGTGCAGCCGTGCGGCTACTTCGACAAGGTCGCCGGCGACGTGCGCCAGACCCCGTTCCCCGAGATCTGGCGCCGCTCCCCGCTCTTCGTCGAGCTGCGCGACCTCGACGGCCTCAAGGGCAAGTGCGGCGTCTGCGAGTTCAAGAAGGTCTGCGGCGGCTGCCGGGCCCGGGCCTACGAGGCGACCGGCGACTACATGGCCGAGGAGCCCTACTGCGCCTACGTGCCGCGGGCCTGGCGCCCGCCGGCTGGGCCCTGACGGCGCCAGGCTCACCCGGCCTCGCCCACGCCCGCCTTCGCGTCGGCATTACCCGCCCGCCGGCAGGCTCACGTGGCAGAGGGTGCCCCCGCCGGAGCGAACGGCGATCTCGACGGTCCCTCCGTGCGCGAGGGCCGTCTCTTGCGCCACGGCCAGTCCGAGACCGGTCCCTTCGGATGACCGGGACGAATCCCCGCGGTAGAACCGCTCGAAGACATGGGGAAGATCGACGTCCGCGATGCCTCGCCCGGTGTCGGCGACCTCGATCCGGATCGCATCGGCGGTCCGCGACGCGGTGACGCTCACCACCCCGGCGTCCGTGTACTTGATGGCGTTGTCGATCAGGTTGACGAAGAGCTGGACAAGGGCGTCTGCATCGCCGTTCATCGTCAGGCCGTCGTCGATCTCCCCGGCGAGCTCGAGGCCGCGGGCTCGGGCGAGCACGTCCATCGACGCGACGACGTCGCGCAGCACCTCACTGAGGTCGACGGGTTTGGACTCCTCGAAGCTGCCGGCGTCGCTGCGCGCCAGCTCCAGCAGTCGCTCCACGAGGGTGTTGAGGCGCTCGCTCTCGGCCGCGACGTCGTCGAGCGCCTGCTCGTACTCGGGCGGCCGTCGCGGTCGGCTCCGCGTGACGGCCACGATGGCACGCACCGCGGCGACCGGGGTGCGCAGCTCGTGAGAGGCGTCGGCCACGAAGCGCCGCTGGCTCTCGAACGAATCCTCGAGCCGTTCGAGCATGGCGTCGAAAGAGGTCGCGAGCCGGCCCACTTCGTCCTCTCCGTGCGGTGATCCCAGGCGTCGCGACAGGTCCGACGGGGTGATCGACGCGGCCGTGCGGGTGACGCGCTCCAGCGGCCGCAACGTGCGCGCGATGAGGAGATAGGCGAGCAGGGCCGCGGCCGCCGCCGCGAGCGGCATGAGCACGAGCAGGGTCACCCGCAGTTGTTCCAGAGTGCCGAAGAGCGGCTCCTGCGACATGGCGACACCGAACAGAGCCACGGTCGCGCCGTCCTCGCGCAGCGGAGTGGTCAACACACGTGACCGCACGCCGGTCGTGGGATCCGTACGCGTCCGGACCACCGACTCACCCTGGTCAGTGGCGGCCAGCATCGCCGGGTCCGGGGGGGATTGGGGGTATGACCCGGAATGGGCGAGCGTGACTCCGTCCGGTGTGTACACGACGATGCCAAGACCGGGAGCGCTTGGATCTCCGGCATCGGCCTCGTCGTTGAAGGCCGGCCCGGGCGTGAACCGACCGTTCTGCACGTTCGCTCCGGCCATCGCCTGCGCCGCCGCGGCACGGAGCGAGTCGTCCAGCGCGCTCGTCAGGCGGCGCTCGGTACCGTAGTAGACGACCAGCCCGACGACGAGGAGGACGGCGAGGACGAGGAGCGCGACGCCGAGCGACAGTCGGGCCCGAAGACTCCTAGGCCGCATCATCATCCTGCGTCGCCGAGAGGCGGTAGCCGGCGCCGCGCACCGTGTGGATGAGCTTCACCGCGGTACCGTCGTCCAACTTGCGCCGCAGATTGCGGATGTACACGTCGACCACGTTCGAGTGGTTGAAGACGTCGTAGTTCCACACGTGTTCGGCGATCTGCGTGCGTGTCAGGACCCGCTCCGGCTCGCGCATGAGGCACTCGAGCACCGACATCTCCTTGGCCGTCAGCGTGACGCGGGCGCCTCCCCTCGTGACGCGGTGCGTGAGAGTGTCGAGCGCGAGGTCGGCGATCTCGAGCACGCTCGTCCGTGGCCGGTCGTCGGCACGTCGAGTGAGGGCGCGCACCCGGGCCAGCAACTCCTTGAGCGCGAATGGTTTGACCAGGTAGTCGTCGGCGCCGGCGTCGAGGCCGGCGACGCGGTCGTCGACGGCGTCGCGCGCCGTCAGCATCAGGATCGGTGAGCGCACGCCGCGTTCCCGTAACCCACGGCACACGCTGAGCCCGTCGAGGCCCGGCAACATCAGGTCGAGCACGATGAGGTCGAAGGGGACACCGCCGGCCCAGCCGAGGGCCTCACGGCCGTCGTAGGACACGTCGACCGCGTAGCCCTCTTCTTCGAGCCCGCGCTTCACGTAGGCCGCGATGCGGCGTTCGTCCTCCACGATCAGGATGTGCAAGCTGGTCCCTCCGTCGTTCGTTCCGCTCTCACTGTACGTATCCGACATGAACGGCACATGAAGACGAGATGAAGCGGTCGCCGGGCACGGGAGCCACGAGGCGCACCGCTCGCGACGCCCGCTGCGGTGCGTCGACGGCGTCACCCCCGACCGTGAGAGAGCCGTTCCCTGAAGAGGGGCCAGAGGGCTGGCGCCAACGACACGACGACGATGCCGACGACCAGCAGCTCGAGGTTCCGGGCGACGAACGGGATCGTGCCGAAGAAGTAGCCGGCGGCGACGAAGGCCGAGACCCAGGCGACGGCCCCGGCGACGTTGAAGATCGTGAAGCGGAGCCTCTCCATGCGTGAGACGCCGGCGACGAACGGCGCGAACGTCCTGACGAAGGGCACGAAACGAGCCAGCGAGATGGTCTTGCCGCCGTGTCTCGCGAAGAACGCCTCCGTCCGGGAGATGTGCCGGGGCGTGACGACCCGGGAGAAGCGACCGCTGTCGAGGAGGCGGCGGCCCCATCGTCTGCCGATCGAGTAGTTGATGGCGTCGCCCAGCACGGCGGCGACGATCAGGACCGTCGCCACGGACCACACGTCGAGTCCGCCGGCGGCCACGGCGGCGAGAGCTCCCCCTGTGAAGATGAGCGAATCGCCGGGGAGGAACGGGGTCACCACCAGGGCCGTCTCCATGAACACGATCGCGAAGAGGACGGCGTAGATCCACGCGCCGTACGCGAGGACCCACTCCCTGAGGACGGTGTCCGAGTGGAGTACGAGATCGATGAAGGTCGTGACGAAGTGCACTGTCGATCGTGCCGGTCGGTCGTGAGCGCCCGCCGAAGGTGTGGTGAAGGGGCGCGGGAGGAGGGTCGGAGGGGGCCCCGCGCCCCTTCACGCGCCGGGGAGGGGACTACTCCCCGGCCACCTCGCCGGTCCCGACGGCCTTGGCCACGGTGGCGGTCGCCACCTTGTAGCCGGGCGTGCTCAGCCGGACGTTGAAGGTCACCTCGTTCTGAGAGGTGCGATACAGGCTGTAGGGGTTCTCCGGGTAGTGGCCCGCGCCGTCGCCGCCGTCGAAGAAGACCGTTGCGGTCTCTCCGGGCGCCAAGGCCAGACCAGTCAGCTTCTGGTAGTAGCCCTCCGTCTGCTTCGTCGTCGTGTCCGTCATCTGATAGAAGACGTCGAGGTCGCTCATCGTCTGATCGCCGCCGTTGTGGATGTCCATCTGCAACTGGTCGGGGAGATCCTGTTGGGTAGCGGGGTCGACGTTGTTCTCGACCATGATCGATGTGATCTCCAGACCGGGCTTGGTGGCCGTGTTGACGATGGGGTCACTGTCGACCGGGAGGAGCACCCCGGAGTCCGCCGCGACGGTGGCGCCTGGTGACGCGCCGCCCGACGCGCCGGCGCTCGAGCTGGAGCAACCCGTGAGCGCGCCAGCGCCGACGGTCGTCGCGGCGATGCCGATGACTGCGAGGATGTGTCTGCCCTTCATGATCATGCCTTTCGTAGGAGCTTCTGTTTGCTGGTCTGAGTGACCGCGAGGCCCACGGCGAGTACCGCGCCGGAGACGAGCCAGCCCGTGTTGGTCCACATACTCCGGGTGATCGAGCCGAGCGGCCGCTGGTTGTAGTTGTCCTTCACGCCGAGGTAGGCGAAGCTCGCGCGCTCGTACCGTTTGCTGATCGACATCGTCTCCAGCAGGTTGCGGGTCCGCTCGTAGCCCGTGAAGCGCGCCATGACTGCCTTCTCGTGCGGCTTGTCGACCTGCAGGCTGCTGAAAAGTCCGCCGGGGACCTGGTTGTCAGGGTCCATCGTGTCCCCGACCTGCGGGACGATGAGGACGAGGCCGAGCCAAAGGACCAGGCCCACGACGAGCGCCGTACCCAGCTGCCGCGTCAGGCCGGCAAGACCCATCGCGAGGGCGCTCCACGTGAACAGGTAGACCCAAGAGAGGCCGAGCGCGATGAGCAGCTTCTCGGACTCGACGGCGGAGAGGCTCGCCCCGCCGACGAAGCAGATCGAGACGACCATCACCGCTCCCAGGGCGACGACGACCGAGAGCCAGATCGTGGCGAGCGCCAGCAGCTTGCCGGCCGCGATGCTCGTGCCGTTCACCGGACGGCTGAAGAGCAGACGCAGCGTGCCCCGGTTCTTCTCCTTGGCGATCACGCCATAGCCGATGACGACGGCGACGATGGAGCCGATGATCTCCAGGTACTCGACAGTGCCGCGCAGGAGCTGCAGCGGGAAGAACAGCGGCGCCGTGGGGGTGGCCCCTCCGGCCTGCTTCAGGGCGTCGAGGTACGTCTGGTAGTCGACGAGGTCGGCGTGATACGCGGAGGCCGCGACGACGACGGAGACCACGACGACGAGGCCCAGCCCCAGGATCATCAGGAGGACGAGCCTGCTGCGCAGCGCGTCGGCGAGCTCCTTGCGGAAGATGACGAGGGATGGACTACTCATAGAGAGGTCGTCGCATGGACGACCGGCCGACCAGGGTGAGCGCCACGACGCTCAGCACGGCGGCCACGGTCAGAGAGACGACGTCTCCACCGATCGCCGTGGAATCGACGTCCCGAAGGTGCAGGATCGCACCGCCACCATGCTTGAAGTGCTCGGCGATCGAGACGGGGCCCAGCACGGCCTGGTTGACCTTGAAGAGAAGATCGGCGGTGGAGGCGCCCGAAGGCACCGGGTTGAGCAGCGCCGACGGATGCTGTGCCGTCCCCAACTGTGGGATCGCGAACACCACGGCCACCCAGACAAGGATGGGGACCAGCAGCGCCGTCGACTCGTGGCGGCTCCTTGCCCCGGCGATGAGGCCGAGGGCGGAGAACGGCACGAGGAACAGCCAGGCGAGGGCAAAGAACTGCGCGAGCGACAACGTCTCCGATGCGGACAGGGGCGCCTTCAGGGCGAACCAGACGCCGACCCAGCTGACGGACGCCGCGGCGACGAGGACGATGCCGATCCAGGCATGCACCCCGAGGAGCTTGCCGAGCGTGTAGGCGTGTGTCCCCACAGGCCGGGACAGGATGAGGTCCGCGACTCCCGACCTGCGATCGCGCACGGCCGAGCGCACGCCGACCACGGCCGCGAGGAGAGCGCCGATGAGGACGATGTAGACGACCGTGTTGCGCGTGATCTCGAGGGGTGAGACGCCCGTGAACGGGTTGGGAACATGGCGACCCATCTGGATGACGGTCTGCTCGTACACTTTCGTCACCGTGTGATGGCTCGCCCAGCCGATCGAGCTGGACACGAGCGCCATGCCGAGGAAGACGACGAGCAGGGCCAGCGCCAGCCGCTCCCGCGCGGCGGACCTGAGTTCGTGCCTCGCGACGACGAGGACCTGCCTCACGCCGCGTCCGTTTCGATCTGAAGGTAGATCTCCTCGAGGGAGTCCTGCCCGGGGAACGACTCCAGCGTGCGCTCCAGGGAATCCTGGTAGATCAGACGGCCGGCTCTCAGCACCCCGATGCTGGTGCAGGTCTTCGTGACCTCGGCGAGCAGGTGCGTGTTCATGAAGACCGTCATCCCGAGCTCGCGGTTGAGTCGGATGATGGTGTCGCGAAGCATCTTGACCCCGGTCGGGTCGAGCCCCGAGGTCGGCTCGTCGAGGAAGAGGACCGACGGGGCGTGGAGGATGGCCTGGGCGATGCCGACACGCTGACGCATGCCCTTGCTGAACGCGGCGAGGCGCTCGCGCTCGTGACGGTCGAAGTCGAGGAAGCGGAGCACCTCGGCGATCCGCGCGGCCGGCTTCGCGATGCCGGAGAGACGCGCGAAGAAGGCGAGGTTCTCCTCGAGGGTGAGCGCGTCGTAGAACTCCACGTTCTCGGGCAGATAGCCGATCGACCTGCGCACGCGGACGGCGTCGCGGGCGAGGTCGTGACCGTCCACCTCGGCGCTCCCGGAGGAAGGGTCGAGGAGCGTCGTGAGGAGGCTCACGGTCGTGGTCTTGCCGGCCCCGTTGTGCCCGAGTAGGCCGAACACCTCACCCCGCTTCACCTCGATGGTGAGATCGTCGAGGGCGGGCGTGCCGTTGTACGTCTTGGTGAGGCGGCTCGTCCGGATCGCCAGTTCAGTCATCTGCGGTGTGCCCTCATGGTCGCGGTCTCCTCCCAGAGCTGCCACGGTACGCGTCGGGTGACGTGCGAGACACAGAGTAGTCATCGGACCTGACGACGGCCTGAACGCGCACGGCGCGTTCCGCGTTCTGTGACCAGCGAATGCGTCCGGCCGCTCGCAGTGCCCCCATGACCCCGGACACGCGGGGTGCACCGTTCTTGAACGGTCCGTCGCCGGGCGGCATACTGCGGAGGCGGTGAGTCGAGCCAGGATCCTGATCCTCGAAGACGATCTCGAGATGAGATCCCTGCTCGTGCGCGGGCTGCGCGAGGAGGACTACGCCGTCGACGGTGTCGGGACCGGGGCCCAGCTGCTCGAGTGGGTGACACGGACCGTGCCTGACGCGTTCATCATCGACATCGGCCTGCCCGATGCCGACGGGCGCGATGTGGTGCAAGCACTGCGCGGGCACGGCATCAAGGCGCCGGTGCTCTTCCTCACGGCGAGGAGCGCGCTTCCCGACCGCCTGTCGGGCTTCAGCGCCGGCGGCGACGACTACCTCACCAAGCCCTTCGACTTCGCGGAGCTGGTGGCCCGTGTGGGCGCGCTCCTGAAGCGTGTCGGCCATGACGACGGCATCGTGGCCGGCAGCCTGCGGCTCGACCCCGCGGCGCACGCCGTCGAGTGCGGCGGAGCGACGGCCGACCTCACGCCGACGGAGTTCCGCCTGCTCGCGGTCCTGGCCGCCGCTCCCGGCGAAGCCGTGCGTCGGCGCAGGCTGGTGCAGGCGGCTTGGCCCCACGGGGCCATCGTCCACGACAACACCCTCGACGTGTACGTCGCACGTCTGCGCCGCAAGCTCACCGGACTGCCGGGCGCGCCGCGCATCCATACGGTGCACGGCGTGGGCTACTCACTCCGATGACGCGTCGCCGCGGGATCCGCACGCGCCTGCTGACCGCGGTCGTCGTCTCGGTCGGCCTGGCCCTGGTCGTGATCGTCGCTGGCTTCAATCTGCTGCTTGCCGGCAGTCTCTCACGCAACGCCGACTCCATGGCCCGTGCGCGCGCCGAGGCCGAGGCGGCTGCTATCGAGGTCGCCGGTGGCCGGGTGGAGCTTCCGGACCAGCCCGACAGCGGGGGGCTGGAGAGCCAGACATGGGTGTTCCGGGGGGGCGACGCGCTGGAGAGTCCCGGAGTGAGCGAGGCTCTCGACACCGCGGCGGCGAGCGTCGCGGCCAACCCGGGTCAGATGATCGACGTGCCGGGGCAGCACACGCGACTGTACGCGACCCCGGCCAGCGACGCGCCGGACGTGGTGGTGGTCGCGGGCGTCTCTCTCGTCCCCTACGAGCGCGTGCAGCGCATGGCGCTGCTCGGGTCGTGCGTGCTGGCCGGTCTGCTCTTCATCGTCGTCGTGCTCGTCTCGCGCTGGATGCTCCGCCGCGCGCTCCAGCCCGTGGCCCGGATGACGGCCGACGTCGACTCGTGGAGCGACCACGATCTCGACCGCCGATTCATGGCCGGAGAGCCCTACGACGAGTTGAGCCAGCTGGCGGCGACGCTCGACGGACTGCTCGACCGCTTGTCGGCAAGCCTTCGTCGCGAACAGCGGTTCTCGGCGGAGATGTCGCACGAGTTGCGCACCCCGCTCGCCAAAGTCCAAGCGGAAGCGGAACTCGCCTTGCGTCGCCCGCGAGAGCCGGCTGAGTATCGGACCACGCTGGAGACCGTCATGCGGAACGCGCGGCAGATGAACGCCGTGGTCGAGACGCTGGTGACGGCCTCTCGCCAGGAGAGCGGTCTCGCGAGGGGCAGATGCGGTGCGAGTCTCGTCCTGGAGCACTCCGCCGAGTCCTGTGAGGGTCTCGCGCGGGTGCGTGACCTGCGCGTGATGCTGGACCTCCCGGACGAGCGGCTCACCCTCGGCGTCGATCTCGACGTGGCCGTCGGTGTCCTGAAGCCCTTGTTGGAGAACGCATGCCGGTTCGCGCGCAGCGAGATCAGGTTGAGCGCGCGGCGCGACGGCGCGTTCGTGACGCTTGGCGTCGAGGACGACGGACCCGGCGTGCACGCCGACGAGGTCGAGCGCATCTTCGAGGCGGGCGTGCGAGGGAGCGCGGCTCAGGCAAGCGTGGCGCCTTCCCGAGGCGAGGCGGCGATCCGGTCCCCCGAGGGCGCAGGTCTCGGTCTGGCGCTCGCCCGTCGGTTGGCACACGCCGCCGGCGGTGAGGTCTCGGCCTCGGCCGCGGACGGCGGTCTGTTCGTGGTGCGATTGCCGGCAGGCTGAGCGTCGCCCAACGTGCCGGGCGCCGTGTCACGTCGGTGCGGGTGAGGCCGCGTAGCAGCGCACGAGTCGCACCGGAAGCGAGGTCTCGGGTGATCCGAGAGGCGGGCGTCGGCGCTTGGGTCTGAGGATGGGGCGGCGCGGACCGGCTGCTGCCGGTCCGCGCCGCGTAGAGCGAGCGGCAAGGGAGCGGCAGAGCCGCTCCCTTGCCGCGACAGAGAGGGAGGCGGCGGGGGAAGGGACCCCCGCCGCCTGGGAGAAGGGCGGCGAGGAGGGGCCGATCCTCGCCGCCCACGGGGAAGAAGCGGTCCTCGGGCGCTTACTCGACGCCCTCGAACTGGTGGTCGACCTCCTGGCCGTCGGGATCCGCGTGGCCTCCGCCGGGCAGGTTCTCGTCGCCGGGCTCCTCGGCGCTCGCCGACTCGGTCTCGGCCGCTTCCGTGGCGTCGTCGGCGGCGGTCTGATCGCCGACCTCTTCCTGCACGGCGTCGGTGTCGGGCAGGCCCGCGTCGGGCTCGGCCTGCTCGACCGCAGCCGCAGGAGCCGTGGTCGCCTTGACGCTCGCGTCGCTCGCCGAGGCCTTCATCGCCGTGCCGCCGAGGGCCCCGAGGCCCAGGACGGCGAGGGCGGCGGCGACCCCGATCTTGGTCTTGTCCATGGTGTGTTCTCCTTTGCTCGGTCGTCGTGACGACGTCATCTTGAGAGACGGGGATGAAGCCCTCGTGAAACGGAGGTGAAAGGCTCCGGAGGGGGCAGCCCGCCCCTTCGCGGGCGAGAACGACTCGGCTGGCGCGCGAAGACGACACGAGAGTGCCGCCGGCGCGGATCCGAAGCGGCCGGTTGGGGGAGCACGGACCTTGTCAGGAGGCTCACGTCGCCGTCGCGCGAACCGGATGTGGCCGGCGGCGACGCGACATGGATCGCCGACCCGTCGTCGAACGCGCGCTCCTCGCTGCGCTCACCGGCTGCGGGCCCGGGCGGGCCTGCGTCGTCAAGAGCGCGGTCTGGCTACTCCTCGTCGATGTAGTGCTGCTGCAGGCAGACGAGCTCGTCGGTGAGGCCGGCGCGCCGGTAGACGCGCTGGGCGCGCCGGTTGTCGCGGCTCGTGATCACGCCGATCTCGGCGCAGCCCCCGGCGACCAGGCGGCGCATCGCCTCGCGCACGAGCGCTTCGCCGATGCCGCTGCCCTGCGCCCCCGCGGTCACCGCCACGTCCTCGATCTCGCCGGCAGGCGCCGCGTGGTACAGGTCGAGCGTCACCGAGTAGGAGAGCACGCCCACGGGGCCGACCGGCCCCACGGCGAGCAGGATGTGAGCTCCGGCCTGGTCGAGGTAACGGCGCACGAAGGCCTCATCGACCGTGGTGCCGCGGGCGAAGTCGCGGCCCATCTCGACGACGAGGCCGACGACGGCAGTCTCGTCGCCGGCGCCGGCCTCGCGGATCGTGACACCCGACGGGAGGGCCTCGCCGCGTGAGTCGGCCTTCGACGCCGCGAGCGGCTCGGCGGACTTCGACGATCCTCCGCCGAGCCTCCGCCGCCTCGTGTCGCGTTCGCTCACAGGTGCCTCTCGAGCAGCAACGAGGCGTCGGTGAAGCCCAGCCGCCGGTAGAGCCGCTGGGCGCCCTCGTTCTCGAGCCCCGTGGAGATGCCGATCTCGGCGACGCCCAGGCTCTCCAGGTGGGCCGTGGTGCGGCGCAGCAGCGCGGTGCCGATGCCGCGCCCGCGCCGCCCGGCGGTCACGATCGCCTCGTCCACCGTGGCGCAGTGGGCGGCGTGGTACAGGCCGGGGAAGAGGAACCAGGTGACGACGCCGACGACGTCGCCGGCCTCGTCGGCGACGAAGGCGCCCGCGTCGTCGCGGCCCAGGAACGCCTCGACCCAGGCGGGCTCCACGGGAGAGCTCTCGCCGAAGGTCGCCGCCATCTCGCGGATGAGGCCGGCGATGGCGGCGGCGTCGCCCGGGCCGGCCGCCCGGATCGCGACTCGCGTGTCTGTCGCGGTGTCGTCGTTCACGCTCTCCCCTTGTGCAACCTCTCACATGAAGCGCTGACCGCGTAGTATATGGGCAGTCCATGAGTCCGTCGCGCTGGAGGAGCACGTGAACTTCGAGACCTCTGCCCGCCTCTTCGAGGAGGCGCTCAGGTACATCCCGGGCGGCGTCAACTCGCCCGTCCGGGCGATGAAGGGCGTCGGCATGCCGCACCCTCTTTTCATCTCCAGGGCCCGAGGAGCCCATGTGTGGGACGCCGACGGCCACGAGTACGTCGACTTCGTCTCCTCGTGGGGGCCGATGATCCTCGGCTGGGGCCACCCCCAGGTCGTCCAGCGGCTGCACGCGGTGCTCGACGACGGGACGAGCTTCGGCGCGCCGACCGAGCTCGAGATCGAGCTCGCGCGGCTGATCTGCGCGGCCGTGCCCTCGATCGAGCTCGTCCGCATGGTCAACTCGGGCACCGAGGCGACGATGAGCGCCGTGCGCGTCGCCCGCGGCGCGACGGGGCGCGAGAAGATCGTCAAGTTCGTCGGCTGCTACCACGGCCACTCCGATGCCTTTCTCGCGGCCGCGGGCAGCGGCGTCCTCACCCTGTCGCTGCCCGACAGCCCCGGCGTGACCAGGGGCACGACCGCCGACACCCTGCTCCTCGAGTACAACGACGTCGAGGCGCTCGAGGCGCTCTTCGCCGAGCGCGGCGAGGAGATCGCCTGCGTCATCGTCGAGCCCGTGGCCGGCAACATGGGCGTCGTGCCCCCGCGCCCCGGGTTCCTCGAGGCGGCGCGCCGCCTCTGCACCGAGTACGGCGCGCTGCTCGTCTTCGACGAGGTCATCACCGGCTTCAGGGTCGCGTGGGGCGGGGCGCAGGAGCGCTTCGGCATCCTCCCCGACCTGACCACGCTGGGCAAGATCATCGGCGGCGGCCTGCCGGTCGGTGCCTTCGGCGGCCGCCGCGACCTCATGGAGACCGTGGCCCCGCTCGGGTCGACCTACCAGGCCGGCACGCTCGCGGGGAACCCTCTGGCCATGGCGGCGGGCGCGGCCACCCTCGGGGTCCTCTCGGAGCCGGGCGTCTACGAGCGCCTCGAGGCGCTGGCGGCGCGCGTCGAGAGCGGCCTGCGCGCCGCCGCCGGCGAGGCTCCCGTCACCGTCAACCGCGTGGGGGCGATGCTCACCATGTTCTTCTGCGACGGCCCGGTCGCGAGCTGGCCCGACGCCAGGCGCGCCGACACCGACGCCTACGCCCGCTACCATCGGCACATGCTGGAGCGCGGGGTCTACCTCGCGCCGTCGCAGTTCGAGGCGACGATGGTGTCGCTGGCCCTGACGGACGACGACCTGCGCCGCGCGCAGGAGGCGGCCGCCGCGTTCTTCGCGGCGGCCTGACGGGGAGGTCGCGTGCGCAACGTCGACAGGAAGGACGTCCCGGCGGTCACCGTCCCGCGCCTCGCGCTCTACCTGCGCAAGCTGCGCGAGCTGCACGCCCGCGGCGTCGAGCGCATCTCGTCCAAGGACCTCGCCGAGTCCATCGACCTCAACGCGGCGCAGATCCGCAAGGACTTCTCCTACTTCGGGGAGTTCGGCACGCGCGGCGTCGGCTACGAGGTGGACCGCCTCATCGAGGTCATCACGCGCTCCCTGGGCCTGCATCGCAGCTGGAACGTCGTGATCATCGGCGCCGGACTGCTGGGCACGGCGCTCGCCCGGTACCGGGGCTTCGGCGAGCAAGGGTTCCGCCTCGCGGCGATGTTCGACAGCTCCGCGGCGGTGATCGGCGCGAGCTACGGCGAAGGGCGGGTGCGCAGCGTGGCCGAGCTCGAGGAGTTCTGCGCCGGTGAGCGCGTCGACATCGCCGTCGTGACCGTGCCGGCGAGCGAGGCGCAGGCGACCATCGAGCGCCTCGTCGCCGCCGGCGTGCGGGCGATCCTGAACTTCGCTCCGGTGCGCGTGCACACCCCGGAGGGCGTGCTGGTGCGGCAGGTCGATCTCTCGAGCGAGCTGATGGCCCTCTCCTTCCACCTCGACCGGGAAGCGGAGTGACGTGACCGGCGACGCCCAGGCGGCGCTGCTCGAGCTGGCGCGCCGAGTCGACATGCCGGCGGCGCCCGGCCGCGTGGAGCTCCGCTGGGGAGCGCTGTACGCGGCGCTCGGCGGCCCGCACACCGACTACGTGGCGGCCATCGAGCTCATGTACGAAGGTTACCTGCTGCACTATCGCGAGAGCCGCGCGCTGGCGGTCGCCGACGACGAGGGGGAGACGGCGCTGCTCGCCGGCGACTCCGCCTACGCCGAAGGTCTGCGCGCCGTGGCGCGGCGCAACGACGTCGTCTCGGTGCGGCTGCTGGCGCGGCTGATGTCGGCCTGTGCCTTCCTGCGCGACGAAGGGCTGCCGTTCGTGCACGACGACGCGCTCTGGGCCTACACCGTCGCCGCCATGGCGGCCGGGGACGGCGCGGCCGCGCCGCCGGGCGCCGAAGGCGACGGCGCGGCCGCGAGGCCCGGGGTGGAGACCGGCGTCCGTTCGTCGGCGGTCCGTGAAGGGGACGGACCGGCGAAGCTGTTCGACGACGTCGACGAGGCGTTCCGCGACGGCCGCGGCGACCAGGTCGCCGACCTGGTCGCCGCGGCCGTGCCCGGCCTCCGTCTCCGCGACGCCGCGCCGCTGCTGGCCGCCCTGACCGCCGAAGGGAGCTGAGCGTGGACCTGCGTGCCTTCATCGACCTGCTCGAGCGCGAGGGCGAGCTGGCCCGCGTGCGCGCCGAGGTCGATCCCCGTCTCGAGATGGCCGAGATCGCCGACCGCGCGAGCAAGGCGCACGGCCCGGCGCTGCTCTTCGAGACCCCGAAGCGGCCCGCCGGCGTGGACGGCCCCACGGTGCCCGTGCTGATGAACCAGCTGGGCTCGTACCGCCGTCTCGAGCTCGCCTTGGGGGCGCCCCTGGACGAGCTCGCGAGTCGCATCGCCGGCCTGCTCGAGCTCCAGGTCCCGAGCGGCCTCGTCGGCAAGGTGAAGGCCCTCGGACAGCTGAAGGAGCTCGCCTCGTACGGTCCCAGGCTGGTCAAGAAGGCGGCCTTCCGCGAGGTCCTCGTCGAGCCGCCCGACCTCGGTCGCCTGCCCGTGCTCACCACCTGGCCCGGTGACGGCGGTCCCTTCATCACACTCCCGGTCGTCGTCACCAAGGACCGGCAGGGGCGTCAGAACGCCGGCATGTACCGCCTGCAGGTCTACGACGGCCAGACCACCGGGATGCACTGGCACATCCACCACGACGGCGCCGCCAACTTCCGCGAGGCCGACGGCCGTCTCGAGGTCGCCGTCGCCCTCGGCACCGACCCGGCCGTGACCTACGCCGCGACGGCGCCGCTGCCGCCCGGCATCAGCGAGTTCATGTTCGCGGGCTTTCTGCGGGGCGCGCCCGTCGAGCTCGCACCCTGCGCCACGGTCGACCTCGCCGTGCCCGCCGACGCCGAGATCGTCCTCGAGGGCTACGTCGAGCGCGACGAGCGTCGCCGCGAGGGCCCCTTCGGCGACCACACCGGCTACTACTCGCTGGCCGACGACTACCCCGTCTTCCACCTCACGGCGATGAGCCACCGCCGCGACCCCGTCTACCCGGCGACGATCGTGGGCCGGCCGCCGATGGAGGACGCCTACCTCGGCAAGGCGACCGAGCGCCTGTTCCTTCCGCTCCTGCAGCTCGTGCAGCCCGACATCGTCGACATGGACCTGCCGATCGAGGGGGTGTTCCACGACTGCGCGATCGTCAGCATCCGCAAGTCCTACCCCGGGCAGGCACGCAAGATCATGAACGCGGTGTGGGGCATGGGCCAGATGATGTTCACCAAGTTCGTCGTCGTGGTCGACGAGCACGTCGACGTCCACGACTACAGCGAGGTGACCTGGCGCGTGTTCAACAACGTCGACCCGCGCCGCGACTGCCTCGTCGTCGACGGGCCCCTCGACGTGCTCGACCACTCGAGCCCCCTGCCGCGCTACGGGGCCAAGATGGGCATCGACGCGACGAAGACCTGGCCCGAGGAGGGACACCACCGCGAGTGGCCGGAGGAGCTCGCCATGGACCCGGCCGTCAAGGCGCGCGTCGACGCCCGCTGGCAGGAGCTCGGTCTGCCCTTCGGATGACGCGCCGGCGAGGTGGGGACTCGCCGCCGGCGGCGCGCGTGGCGCACCTCGAGCGGCGCCGTCCGGCGCTTCGTCGGGCCGTCCGCTCGCGAGCGCCCCGCCGCGGCGGACTTGACGGACCACCCGTCTCGCGCCCTACACTGTGAGCCAACCGCGACCCGGAGTCGACAGCCATGACGGTGCGCCGCACGTTCTGGATCCTCTCCATCGCCAACTGGCTGCTGGCCGTGACCGTCTGGTCGGTCAGCGCCTACCTCGGCATCGCCCACCCGACGAGCCTGTTCGTGCCCACGACGCTCTTCGTGATCGGGTTGTTCGCCGTGCTCGCCGGCACGCTCTGCTGGATGGTCGCGAAGTTCGGCCGTCCGCCGACGACGGCCGAGGCCGCCGACGCGCCCGAGGCGGCCGCCGAGCCGGCCGTCACAGGCGCCGAGGCGGCGGCGGGCGCGCGGGCGCCCGGGGGCGAAGAGCCCGTGCCGGCCGAGGCCGGATGACCGAGCCCTCGCGGACGCGGGCCGGCCGTTCCCGGCCGGCCCTCTTCGCGCGGCTCGTCAAGATCGAACACAGCGTCTACGCGCTGCCCTTCGCCTTCGCCGGCGCGTTCATGTCGGTCGACGGTCTCCCGCCTTGGGCCGACCTGGTCTGGATCGCCGTGGCGATGGTCGGGGCACGCAGCGCGGCGATGGCGCTGAACCGCCTCATCGACGCCGAGCTCGACGCCCGCAACCCGAGGACGGCCGCCCGCGAGCTGCCGGCGGGGCTTCTGCGCCGCGGCGAGGTCTGGGCCTTCACCGCAGCCTCGCTCGGCCTTCTCGTGCTCGCCGCCTTCAACCTCTCCGACCCCTGCCGCTACCTCTGGCCCGTCCCGGTCGCGGCGTTCATCGCCTACCCCTACGCGAAGCGCTTCACGTGGGCCTGCCACTACGCGCTCGGGCTCACCCTCGGGCTCGCGCCGGCCGCCGCCTGGGTGGCGGTCACCGGCGCGGTCGCCTGGCCGGCGGTGCTGCTCTTCCTCGCCGTGGGCGCCTGGGTCGGCGGCTTCGACGCGATCTACGGCGTCTTCGACCTCGAGTCCGACCGCCGCCACGGCCTGCACTCGCTGGCGGTCGCGTTCGGCCCCGAGGGGGCGCTGCACGCCGCGATCGTGTCGCACGTCGTCGCGGTCGTGCTCCTCGTGGTCGCCGGCGGTCTCGTCGGGCTGGGCGCCGTCTACTACGCGGGCCTCGTCCCCGTCGCGGCGCTGCTCGCGTGGTCGCACGTGGACATCGCGCGCCGCGGCCTCGCCGAGGTCGGCATGGGGTTCATGACCACGAACGGGGCCGTCGGTCTGCTCTACGGCTTCGTCGCCGTGCTGGCGACGCTTGTCTGACGCGCCGCGCTCAGGTACGAACCTCATAGCGTATTGACTTCCTCTACGCACTATTGCGACAATGGGCGACGCGGCGGCGTGGGCGACCGCCGCGGGAGCAGTGGGGATCCTCACGGGCGAGGGGGTGATCACAGTCTCGTCGACCGGTCCGGCCGGTGGACGCGTGTGGTCGTCATCGCCTAGCATCCCAGAGCGAGTCCCGAGGGGCAGTCGCGGGTGCTGGAGCCGCAGGGGGTCATATCCGTGAGCGCATGCACGAGCTCCGCCGGCGGGGCCGCATCGGCGCGGCCGATGTCGTCGCCGCCGGCCGCGCGCGGCCGCGCTCCTCTGCTCGTCGTCCTCACGCTTGCGCTCGTCCTCCTCGGTGCGGTGGTCGCGCCCGCCCCGGCGCAGGCGCACGAGACCTGGGTCCACGGCACGGTCGTGGGGTGCCAGTGCCACTTCATCGCCCTCGACGACATCGCCTGCACGTCGTCGTGCCACCCCGGTCTCGCGTCGGTCCCCGGCCAGAAGTGCTGGAGCTGTCACGCGCCGGGCACCGACACGAGCGCGTTCTCCTCGAGCGACGAGGCCTGCGCCCAGGAGTGCCACCTCTTCGAGCGCACCGACGACTCGTGGGGCTACGTGACGCCTTCTCAGCACGAGACCGTGCCGCATCTCGGTGCCGAGCCCGAGTACGGCGGCTGCCTCGCCTGTCACGCCCTCGGCGCCCCCACCGGGACCTCCTTCGAGAGCGCGCACCACAGCGGCCTCACCCTGGAGCAGCCGACCTGCGCGCGCTGCCACGACGGCGTCCTCTCGTCCAAGCAGGGCGACCACGGGCCGTACGAGTGCCTCGCCTGCCACACCGAGATGGACCGGCCCGACGTGCCGGCGAACTGCGTGCCCTGTCACCTCGACACCCCGCTGCCCTCGACCGGGCAGAGCTGCCTCGAGTGTCACGCCGAGCACGTGCACACCGGCGACGTCGGCACCTGCCGCGCCTGCCACCCCGAGTACCGCCGTCACGCCGATGCCGCCGTCGACTGCACGCGCTGCCATCGCGGCATGGCGCTCTACCACCACGGCTACGAGGTGTCGGCCGCGAGGGTCTGTCGCGAGTGCCACCCTCGCGGCCACGACGGCACCAGGATCGCCGGCTCCAAGTGCCTGGTCTGCCACACCGGCAGGACGCCCGTGGCGGACCCGTCCGGGCAGCACTCCCGTGACGTGAACAAGCTCTACCGCTGCCGGGCGTGCCACCTGAAGACCGTGCACGCCAAGGCCACGCACCCGCGCTACACCTGCCGCACCTGTCACAGGACGTCCATGCACGCGCTGCAGAAGCGCCCGACCAACGCGACCTGCCTGCGCTGCCACCCGACCGCCGTCTACCACACGGGATGGTTCAAGTGCGTGTTGTGTCACCGCCGCGCCGTCCACGACCGGACCCCATGAGCGGGAGGCTGGTGCGGACGTGAACTTCCGCCTGACCGTCCGCGGCCTGACCGTCGCCGTCGTCCTCCTCAGCGTGGCGACGATCGGCGTCGGTGTCGCCCTGGCCGGCACCTCGACCGACACCTTCTGTGGCCTGTGCAAGAGCCACGAGCCGTACATCGAGGGGGTCGAGGCCTCGGGGCACGCCTCGGTCAACTGCGAGCAGTGCCACTCGAAGCCCGGACCCTTCCTCTTCCTCACCGCGAAGATGGAGGCGCTGGAGCAGCCGGTGAAGCAGTTCTCGGGCTACGAAGAGCCCATGCTGGGCACGGTGATGAACCAGTCGTGCCGCCGCTGCCACACGAACGACGACCTCTTCGGCCTCATCTCGAGCAGCGGCATCAAGGTGCAGCACCGGCACCTCATCGAGGCGGGGTTCCTCTGCAACCGCTGTCACTCGGCGGTCGGGCACGGCGAGGCGGTGCCGGAGGGGTCGCGTCACGAGCCCACGATGTTCCAGTGCCTGATCTGCCACAACAACCGCTACACGTCGGGCGAGGGTGAGGTGGCGACCGCCGAGTGCGATCTGTGCCACACACGGAGGGACTACGCGGAGGCCCCGTCCACCCACGAGTCACCGGCCTGGGAGAAGCAGCACGGCTCGCTCGGGATCCTCTCGACCTGCACCGCCTGTCATCACGACAAGCACATGGCCGCCCTCGACCTGGACGACACGGGGGCACCTGACTGCCGCAGCTGTCACGACGGCCTGCTCATGCCGCATCCCAAGGCCTGGTTGCAGCTGCACGGCGAGCGTGAGGCGGCGCTCGGCGAGGAGACGTGTGCCACGTGCCATCCCGCCGAGGACTACTGCGAGACCTGCCACGCGGTCGACATGCCCCACCCGTCCGACTTCGTCGCCACGCACGCCGCATCCGCCGAGGAGATCGGCACCGGCTGCCTCAACTGCCACCGCGTCGACAACTGCCAGGCCTGCCACGGGCAGCACCGTGACGGCGCGCCCCAGGGTCACGCCCTCTTCGAGGGCGTCGAGTGGGCGCCGCCCGCGGAGCCCACGGCCGAACCGGGGACGACCCTGCGCCGCTGATGGCCGGCGAGCGCGACAGGCGACCGAAGAGCCGCGTCCTCCTCGAGGTGCGCATCCCGCGGCTCTGGCTGGGCGGGCTGGCGGCGGCGCTGGTCCTCGTCTTCGTCGGAGCGGTCGCCGGCTTCGCCGCCGTCAATCGCATCGAGACCTGCGGGGCCTGCCACGTCATCGAGCCGGAGGTGACCACCTACAAGGACACCGTCCACTACGCGTCGGGCGTCGGCTGTCAGGAGTGTCACACCAAGCCCGGGGTGTTCGCCTACTTCGTGCGCAACCTGCAGGGCCTGAGCAACGCCATCGCTCACGCCACCGACACCTACGAGCGGCCGATCACCGCCTACGTCGGCGCCGACACGTGCACGAAGTGCCATCCGAACGAGGAGATCGGCCGCGACCTCGTGGTGGGCAACATCAGGGTCAACCACAAGGGTCTGCGTGAGGCCGGCTACCAGTGCCTCACGTGTCACGCCAACATCTCACACCCGGGCACGCAGACCGAGGCGGCGCGGCTCTCGCAGAACGTGATGTCCGTCTGTGCGCGCTGCCACGACGGCGTCCGGCTGCCCGAGGACTGCGACGTCTGCCACCTCGGGGCGGTCCCCGGCGACCACGACCCGGCCGTCATGCAGGTCGAGATGGACGCGAGGGACTGCCAGGGCTGCCACGAGGACGAGGCCACCTGCAGGCGCTGTCACAACGGCCTCGACATGCCGCACCCGTCGAAGTGGGAGAAGGACGGGCACGGCGAGGTCGTGCTCGACCGCGGCGAGTCGATCTGCGCGAAGTGCCACACCAGGGAGGACCCGGACTACTGTCTCGACTGCCACGGCCTCGAGATGCCGCACCCCAAGAGCTTCCGCAAGGATCACGGCGACGAGGCACAGGAGGACGACGAGCTCTGCGTACAGTGCCACGGCAAGAAGGGCTGCACCACGTGCCACGGCATCGCCATGCCGCACCCTGACGGCTTCCTCGTCACGCACACCGGCCCGGCACTGAGCTCTCCGGGTGTCTGCTCGACCTGCCACACGGCCGCCTACTGCACCGCCTGCCACGGCGTCGCCCTGCCGCACAGCTCGTCGTTCATCGCCGGGCACGCGACGGCCGTCTACTCGAGCGGCGGGAGCTGCGTGAAGTGTCACGGCAACGCCGGCGGCGGCATCGCCGGGTGCTACGGCGGCGAGTGTCACGTCGCCGGCGCCGACTTCTGAGGCGGCGCCGGCGCCGGCCCGATTGACCCCCCCGGCGCCGGGCGGCATGATTCGGTCTCTATGGAGCGCACCCTGCAGCACGTGTTTCTCGGTCTCACGGGCGCCAGCGGCGCCGTCTACGCCCTGCGGGTCGCGCAGGCGCTGAGCGCCGAGGGCGTGCGCCTGTCGCTCACCCTGACCGACGCCGCCGTGCTCGTGGCGGCGCACGAGCTCGAGCTGTCGGCGGGCGGCCGCGAGGCGGTCACCCGCGAGTTCGTCGAGCTGGTCGGCGGCGAGGTCGCCGTGTACGAGCCGGGAGACCTCGCGGCGCCGCCGTCCAGCGGCAGCAGCGGGCCCGACGCCGTCGTCGTCTGCCCGTGCTCGATGTCGAGCGCCGCTCACATCGCCCTCGGGACCTCACGGCACCTCGTGCACCGCGCGGCCGACGTCGCGCTCAAGGAGCGCCGGCCGCTCGTGCTCGTGCCTCGCGAGACGCCGCTCTCGCCCATCCACCTGCGGCGTCTCCTCGAGGCCAGTGAGGCCGGCGCCGCGATCGTGCCCGCGATGCCGGCCTTCTACCACCGTCCGGCGACGCTGGCGGAGGCCGTCGACCAGGTGGTCGGCAAGGTGCTCGCGACGCTCGGTCTCGAGCAGACGCTCTTCCCCCCCTGGGACGGCGGCTGATGCCCGCGCCCGTGCCCGACGACGCGCTGGCCCGCGACCCCGGGCACATCGAGGGCATGTTCGGCGCCATCGTGCCGCGCTACGACCTCATGAACCGCCTCATGACCGCCGGCCTCGACCGCCGCTGGCGGCGTCTGGCGGCGGCCGAGGCCGGCCTCCGTCCGGGGGACGAGGCGCTCGACGCCTGCTGCGGCACCGGGGACCTCGCGCTCGCCCTGCTGCGGAGCTGCCCCGGCTGTCACGTCACCGGGGCCGACCTCACCGAAGCGATGCTCGCGCGGGCGCGCGAGAAGGCGGCAGCGTGGGGCGAGGCCGGCGCACGCGTCGACTTCGTGCGTGCCGACCTGCTCGCCCTGCCCTTCGACGCCGACCGCTTCGCCGCGGCCACGGTGGCCTTCGGCGTGCGCAACGTGCACGATCCCCGCGCCGCGTTCGCGGAGTTACGGCGGGTCGTGCGGCCGGGCGGCCGCATCGTCTGCCTCGAGATGACGTCGCCTCCCCCGGGCGTGGGCCGGCGGTTCCACGCGCTCTGGTCGGACCGCGTCGTGCCCGTGCTCGGCCGGCTGATCGCGGGGCACGGCGGCGCCTACAGCTATCTGCCGGCCTCGGTCGCGACGTTCCCCGACGCCGAAGGGCTCGCCGCCGTCATGGCGGCCGCCGGCCTGTCCCGCCTGCGCTACCGGCGGCTCGGTCTCGGCGCCGTGTCGCTCCACGTGGGCGTGGTGCCGTGAGCCCGGGGCCGCGCGCGTCCCTCCCGTGGCGTTCGGCGGCGCAGAAGCGCCGCTACGTCAGAGGCCTCGACGCCGTCGAGGCGAGGCTCGAGGCGGTGGCGAAGGGCTATCCCGGCCGGCTCGGCGAGGCCTGCCGCTCGACGCTCGCGGCCGGCGGCAAGCGGCTGCGGCCGATGCTCACCCTGCTCTCGGCGCGCCGCGACCTGCCCGTGGGGCCGGCCGTGGTGCGCGCGGCCACCGCGGTCGAGCTCGTGCACATGGCCACGCTGGTACACGACGACGTGCTCGACCACGCGGTCCTGCGTCGCGGCCGCCCGACCGTCGTACACGCGCAGGGCGCGGCGACCGCGGTCTCGACCGGCGACTACCTGCTCGCCCAGGCCTTCGTGGAGCTCGCCGGGACGGGATCACCGGCCGCCGTCGACGTGCTCAGCGGCGCCGCCCTGCGGCTCTCCCAGGGGGAGGTGCTGCAGCGCGGCGCCGCCTTCAAGGTGACGACGAGTGTCGCCGAGTACGAGGAGCGCTGCGAGCGCAAGACGGCCGACCTCTTCGCCGCCGCCTGTACGCTCGGCGCGCAGCTCTCGGGTGTCGTTCCCGAGGCGGCGGCCGGGCTCGCCGCGTACGGCCGCCTCCTCGGGCTGGCCTTCCAGGTCTTCGACGACATCCTCGACGTGAGCGGCGACGAGGACCAGACGGGCAAGCGGCCGGGCGCGGACGTGCGCGACGGCACCGTCACGCTGCCGCTGATCTTCGCCCTCGAGGTGCGACCCGAGCTGGCGGAGCCGCTCTCCCGGCCGGGTCTCGGGGACGCGGAGGTCGACGAGGTCGTCGTCGCCGTGCGTGCGTCCGGTGCCGTCGCGCGTGCCCGCGGCGTGGCGGTGGGGTACATTGAGCAGGCCCGCCTGGCCCTCGAGCGGTGCGACGACGGCGTGGAGCGTGACCTCCTCGTCGAGCTGGCGGGTCGGGTGGTCGATCGCTACAGCTGAGGGGCGCCGCGCCCTCCGAGACGATGGAGAACCCACCTTGAACACGAACGAGATCGAACGGCTCGCCGCGCGCGGCGGGCTCTCACGGGTCTGGGAGAAGGTCGAGGAGGGCGCGCGCCTCGACGAGGCCGAGGCGCGCGCCCTCCTCGAGTCCCGCGACCTGCTGGCCGTCGGCGCGATGGCCGACTTCGCCCGCCACCGCGCCGTCGGCGACGACGTCTTCTTCATCTGCAACCGCCACATCAACCACACCAACGTCTGCGCCAACCAGTGCCGCTTCTGCGCCTTCAGCCATCAGGAGGGCGATCCCGACGCGTTCACGCTCACCGTCGACGAGGTCCTCGAGAAGGCGCGCGAGACGCTGAGCGACGGCATCACCGAGATCCACATCGTCGGCGGCGAGCACCCGACGCTGCCGTACGACTACTACCTGGACATGCTGCGCGGGCTGCGCGAGCTCGCCCCCGGCGTCCACATCCAGGCCTTCACCGCGAGCGAGGTGTCGCATCTCGCCGACGTCTCCGGCAAGGGCGTCGACGACGTGCTCGCCGAGCTCAGGGAGGCGGGTCTCGGCTCGCTCCCCGGCGGCGGCGCCGAGGTGTTCAGCGGTCGCGTCCGCGAGATGGTCTGCGAGCGCAAGATCTCGGGTGAGCGCTGGCTCGACGTCATGCGCTCGGCCCACCGCGCCGGGCTCAAGTCGAACGCGACGATGCTCTACGGGCACGTCGAGACGCCGGCCGAGCTCGCCGACCACATGGTGCGTCTGCGCGCGCTGCAGGACGAGACGGGGGGCTTCAACTCGTTCATCCCGCTCTCGTTCCAGCCCGCCAACACCGAGCTCAGCGACCTGCCCGGCCCCACCGGCTTCGACGACCTCAGGATGCTCGCCGTCGGGCGTCTCGTGCTCGACAACTTCCGCCACATCAAGGCGTTCTGGATCAACGTCGGCCTCAAGCTGGCCCAGGTGTCGCTGGCCTTCGGCGTCAACGACCTCGACGGCACCGTCGTCGAGGAGAAGATCAGCCACTCCGCCGGGGTCGACACGGCGCAGGCGCTGAGCCGCGCGGAGCTCGTCCACGTGATCCGCGCCGCCGGGCGGGTGCCGGTCGAGCGCGACACGCTCTACAACGTCGTCCGGCGACACGATGAGGACTGAGAGGGCGGGAGCGGGCGGCGGAGGGCGCGGCCGCGACGCGGCCGCGCCCTCCGCCGCCCGCCCGGCGCCCTCCGCCGGGGTCCCCCCGGTGCGCGTCGGCCGCATCGACTTCGTCAACTGCTTCCCGCTCTACCACCACTTCGAGCGCGAGCTGGCCGCGCGCGGCGTCGAGGCCGACGTGGTCAACGGCTTCCCCTCCGACCTCAATCGGATGCTGGTGGCGGGGGCGATCGACGTCGCCCTGCCGTCGTCGATCGCCTTCGCGCGTGACGCCGCCGGGCTCGTCCTGCTCCCTCACGTCTCGATCAGCTCGTTCGGCGCCGTCGACTCCATCCAGCTCTTCAGCCGCGTGCCCTCGCACGAGGTGACGCGGGTCGCGCTGACGGAGAAGAGCGCGACCTCGATCTGCCTGCTGCGGATCCTCTGTCGCGAGTGGGGTATCGCCCCCGAGTTCGTCGCGTGGGAGGGGACCTTCGCCGACGTCCTCGCGGCCTGCGACGGCATGTTACTCATCGGTGACGACGCCCTGCGCGCGATGCGCGCCGGCGTCTTCCCCTATCACCTCGACCTCGGTGAGGCGTGGCACGACGTGACCGGCCTCCACATGGTGTACGCGGTGTGCGCCGCGCGGCGCGAGTTCGTCGCCGCGCGGCCGGAGGCGGCCGCCGCGGTCGGCGCCGCGCTGCTCGCCTCACGCGACGCCTGCGCGGCGCAGCCCGCGGCGACGGCCGCCGCCGCGGCGCAGCTCTACGACTTCAGTGCCAGCTTCCTCGAGCGCTACTTCGACCGGCTCAAGTTCGGTTTCGCGCCCGAGTACCGTGCCGGTCTGGCAGAGTTCTACCGGCGCGCCGTCGGCGTCGGGGAGCTCGACGAGGCGCCGGACCTCGGCGACTCGGCCCTGCCGCCGGTACGCGGCGCCGCCGAGGCGCCTCTCTCCCCGCCGTCGTCGGGAGCGGACGAGGCGTCGTGAGCCCCGGCCTCCAGGAGCTGAGCTGGCGCGACGCCGGGCCCGGCGACGCGCCCGCCATCGTCCGCGCCCTCGACGAGTGGTGGGAGCAGCGTCTCGAGCACTGCGTCCGGCCGCAGCTCCTCGAGCACTTCGGCGACACGACGCTGATCGTCGAGCGCGACGGCGAGCTCGTCGCCTTCCTCGTCGGCTGGCTGTCGCAGCGCTTCCCTGACGCCGCCTACGTGCACTTCATGGGCGTCCGTCCCGACTTTCGCCGGTCGGGTCTCGGACTCGAGCTCTACCGGCGCTTCGCCGCGCTCGCGCGCGAGCGCGGCCGCTCGCGCCTGATGGCCGAGACCGGCATCTTCAACCGGCGTTCGGTCGCCTTCCACCGCGCGGTCGGGTTCACGCTCGAGCCCGGCGACGCGGTCGTGGATGGGATCCCCGTGCACCACGACACCGACGGCCTCGGCGGGGACTTCGTCGTCTTCTCCATGGACCTCGAGGAGGGATCGCTCTGAGCCAGGGCAAGGCGTCCGTGCGCCACCCGTGTCCCGCGCACGAGCGGTCATCCGCGGGCCACCCGTGTCCCGTGCGCGGCGGGTCCTCGGCGCGCGACCGAGGTCAGGTACGTTGAGTCGGCTCACGGACGCCGAGGCGCTCGAGCTCCTCGAGCACGGCGAGCTCCTCGCCGTCGGGGCGGCGGCCGACGACGTGCGCCGCCGCCTTCACCCCGAGGGCGACGTCACGTTCATCGTCGACCGCAACATCAACTACACCGACTACTGCGTCTCGGGCTGCCGTTTCTGCGCCTTCTACAAGACGCCGGGCAGCGGTGAGGGCTACCTCCTGGCGACGGCCGACATCCACCGCAAGATCGAGGAGACGCTCGCTCTCGGCGGTACGGCGATCATGATGCAGGGCGGCCTCAACCCCGACCTCGACATCGAGTGGTTCGAGGAGGTCTTCGCCGGCATCAAGGACCGCTTCCCCCGGGTGCACCTGCACTGCCTGTCGCCGCCGGAGGTCGTCCACATCGCCCGGCAGAGCGGGCTCACGATCGAGGAGACCCTGCGCCGGCTCCACGCCGCCGGCCTGGACACGCTCCCCGGCGGCGGCGCCGAGGTCCTCGTCGACCGCGTGCGAACGGCGATCAGCCCGCACAAGATCCAGACCGACACCTGGCTCGACGTCATGCGCGTGGCGCACGGTCTCGGCATGCGCACGACGGCGACGATGATGTTCGGCTCGCTCGACACCCCCGCCGAGCGTGTCGAGCACCTGCGGCGCATCCGCGAGCTGCAGGACGAGACGGGCGGCTTCACCGCCTTCATCCCGTGGAGCTTCCAGGCGGGCAACACGGCCCTTCAGGAGGGCCACGTGCCGGCCACCGGCGTCGACTACCTGCGGCTGCTCGCCGTCAGCCGCCTTTACCTCGACAACTTCCCCAGCGTGCAGGCCTCGTGGGTGACGCAGGGTCTGAGGGTGGGGCAGGTCGCGCTCGCGTTCGGCGCCAACGACATGGGCTCGACGATGATCGAGGAGAACGTGGTGAAGGCGGCGGGCGTCAGCCACACGATCACCGTGGACGAGATGGTACGGCTGATCCGCGCCGCGGGCTTCACCCCCGTGCAGCGCGACACGTTGTACCGCGAGGTGCGCCGGTTCGACTGACGTCCGCCGGCGCGCGCCGGCGGATGGGCGGGAGCCGCTGCGCCCGAGCCTCGGCCCGGCTGCCCTCGGCGTCGGCCGGCCCGTCTCGCCCCGGCCGGCCGCGTCGGCCGGCCCGCCCTCACGCCGGCTCGCTCGGCTCCGCCACGCTCGCCATCTCGGCCGTCACGGGCCGCGTGCGCTGGTAGGCGCGATGCAGGACCGGCCCCGCGACGAGCAGACCGAGCAGGGCCACGACGCCGCCGGCCGCCATCACGTAGCCCCCGATCCATCCGTAGATGAGCGGTGCCGAGAGGGTGCCCAGCCACCCCGCGAGCTGCATCGCCGAGTTCTCGACCCCGAGCAGGGTGCCGAGCCAGCGGCGCGCCACGGCCTGGACGAAGAACGCCTGTTTCGCGGGCCAGGAGAAGGCGATGGCGAAGCCCTCGATCACGTTGACGATGAGGAAGAGCGGCAGGTTCGTGGTGATGCCGTACAGGATCCACGCGACGCCGGAGATGGAGTAGCCGACGAACATCAGCCAGAAGCGGTTGTAGCGGTCGGCCACGACGCCCCCGGCGAAGGCGAACAGCATCGGCACACTGAACGCGATCCAGGTCGCCGAGATGTAGACCATCGAGGCGCCCAGCTCCCTGAGGTAGAGGCTCCAGATGACCTCCCAGCCGCCCATGGCCAGATGGCTCGTGAAGGCCACGAAGAGGAAGGCGAGGACGGCAGGCGCGAACAGCACCTCGCGCGGCGGCAGGAGGCGCCGGGCGGCCTGCGGGCGCCCGGCGCCATCCGGGTGCTCTCCCTCGTCGGCGTGCGCGCTTCGCGGCGGCTCCCTCAGGAGAGCGAATGCCGCGATGGCCGCCACTGCCGAGAGCGCCGCTCCGAAGTAGAAGATCAGGTAGAAGCCGTCTTTGCCGCCTCCACCGAGATGGTACAGCGGCGGCGCGAGCGCCGGCCCGGCGATCATGCCGCCGAACTGCGCAGTGGTCAGCAAGCCGAAGGCCTTGCTGCGGTGCGCTTCGCTCGACACGTCGGCGATGAACGCCTGCCCCGCGGGCATGACCGCCGCCGTGCCGACACCCTCGAGCAGGCGGAACAGCACGAACCACACGGGGTCGGTCGTCCGCGTGAAGAGGAACGTCGACACGGCGTAGAGGGCGATGCCCGAGACCAACACCGGCTTGCGCCCGATCTGGTCGCTGAGCCACCCCATGGGTGAGGCGAAGAGCAGCGTGCCGAGATAGAGCATCGAGGCGATCAGCCCGATCATGAAGAGCGAGCTGTGTGCCTGCTCCTGGAGGAAGATCGGCAGGTAGGGAAGGATCGCGCCGAACCCCGTCCAGACGATGAAGCCGCCGGCGGAGATGACGACGATCTGTCGCCAGCTCGTGGTGCGGTCGGCCGGCGCGTCGCGGTGCGGTGCGCCGGCCGTGTCCGTACCGCCGCCGGATCCCGCGGCGTCGGCATCTGTCGCGCCACCGGCGGGGCGCGTCTCGTCCATCGGGGAGTCCACAGGTCGCTCCTTGGTGGCCGGGCGGTTCGTCGTCGGTCACGCCTGGCCCGCCGCCAGAGGCTATCACGCCGCGCTCAGGCTTCGCGCAAGGTGCGCGAGAAGAGGCCGATCAGGGCGGGCACCGCGATGATCGCGCCCGCGACCACGAGCAGGAGACGGACGTCCATGAGACCGGCCAGTCCGCCGCCGGCGAGCACCGAGACCGCGTAGGCTCCCTGCGTGAAGGTGAAGCGCATCGTCCACACGCGGCCGCGCAGCGCTTCCGGCACGATGGCCTGCACGTAGGTGTCGATGGCGATGAGCGAGGCGGCGTTGGCGACGCCGGCGACGGCGTAGGGGATGCACGCCACCCACACGGCGTCGCTGAGGGCGATGAGCCCGTAGGCGGCGCCCATGACGGTCAGTCCGGCGAGGATCGCGTAACCCTTCGGGACCCGCGACCCCAGGCCGGCGAGCAGGAGCGATCCGGCGAGGAACCCGGCGGCGATGGAGGCCTCGAAGAGGCCGAACGCCGCCGTCCCTCCGTCGAGCACCTGGACGGCGAAGAAGAATGTGAGCGGGTACGTGGCGCCTATGCCCAGGGTCACGATCACGATCAGTACCGTGTTCAGCAGCAGGCCGCGATGGCGGCGCACGAAGTCGAGGCCCTCGCCGATCTCGTGCCACACGGAGAGCGCGGCCGGACCCGCGGCCTCGCGCAGCGGCCGCCGGTAGCGCATGAGAAGGAAGGCGACCGCCGACACCAGGAACGTCAGCGCGTCGATCCTGAAAGCCGTCGCCGTTGAGACCCACGCGAGGGCGAAGCCCGCGGTGGCGTAACCGACGACCTCGGTGAGGGTCTCCCCGGTGGCGAGGATCGAGTTGGCGCGGAGGAGCTGGCGCTCCTCGACGATGTCGGGCAGGAGCGCCAGCTTGCCCGGGTCGAAGAACACGTTGGCCGTGGCGACGAGCAACGCGAGACCGTAGACCGCGGTCAGGTTCCAGGCGGCCGCCGCCGGGACCAGAGCGAGGAGACCGGCGCGTACGACGTCGGCGACGATGAGCAGGCGTCGCCTGTCGACACGGTCGAGCACCACGCCGGCGAACGGACCCACGAAGACGTACGGCAGCGTGTAGAGCGCGAGGATGACGCCCGTCGACATCGCCGACCCCGTGCGCTGGTAGATCAGCCACGGGAAGGCGACCATGGCCAGCCGGTCGCCGACCTGCGACACGAACTGGCCGACCCAGAGCAGCACGAAGTTGCCGTTCCGCGTCAAGCTGCGCGACCGGCCGTCCTTGCCGCCGGTGGTCGCGGGCGTGACTGCTCCCTCGAGATCGGTCGTGGCCCCTCACCTTCGCCGGCCGTCCGCCGGCTTCAAGCGTTCGCAACGGTGGATCCGCGACTCCGAGGCGACGTCGCGACGCGACGCCGCCTCTTCGCTGCCGTGCCCGCCATTGAATCCGCTCGCGGCTCGCGGGGCAAGGCTTGTACAAATTGTGTTGTCCGTGATGGCAACGTGACGTCTACGATTTGCCCAGTATGTCCAAGACGAAGGCGGGAGACGATGTTGCCAGATGTGGATACGCTGCGGTGTGCAAATGTCAACCCAATGTTATCGGCAGACCAAGCCGGAATCTGAAGGGGGATTGAGATGCGTACTCCCACTCGCATGCACTGACCCAGTCGAATCCTCGCGGGATCATTCGCAGTCAGCATGAAAAGGATTGAAAGCGTACTCGTCTCTCTGGTTTTCGCCTTGGTGACAGCGGGCGGAAGCAGCAAGATGCACTGAAGAGGCGGGACTGCGTCAAGCTTTCGGCTCTCGCTGCCGATAGACTAGGCACTTGCGGGAAGGGGTGCCTTGTCACGCTCTGAGCGAGGCTATCTTGCGCTAGTGGGCGTCGCCGTAGCTGGCGCTGCGGCGGCTTTTGCATGGGCGGTGTTGTACGCGCCCCGTGTGCCGCTCACGACCGCGCTGGTCCGTGATGCTCTAGTACTCCTCGTCCTAGCCATTATCGCGGAGCAGATGGCGGTGGAGATTTCCGATCGGGTAACCCTCACGGCGGGCAACCTGCCGATTGTTCTCGCAATCATGTTCTCAGGATGGCCGATGGGCGTCATTGTCGCCTTCGCCGTTGGTGCGTGGGGCGCTTGGAAGGAATCCAGCGTATCTGTGGCCATCTACAACGCCGCCAACTATGGCCTCTCGGCATTCGTGGCGAGCCTTGCCTTCGTCATGATGCAGCAGTCATGGGGCTTCCAGCTCGACGAGCTTAGTGCCGAGCTTCTGATGAGCGGAGCGGTTGCCAGCGCCGTGTTCGAGGTGAGCAATATGCTGCTCTCCAGCGTCGGCATGCGGGTGAAGTATGGGCGCAGCATCAAGGCGTTCTGGCTTCACGAGACGTGGCCATTCCTACGTTCCTTGGCGGTTCTGACCCTAGTGGCTCTCGTGGTGGCAGCGCTATACGTTGTCGCGGGGCTCATCGCTGTCGTTCTCCTCTTCATCCCTCTCTTCGCCAGCCAGTACATGTTCAAGCTCCTGGTCCGAGAGAAGCAGCACGTCGCGAAGCAGAAGGAGCTGAGCGATCAGTACCTCGAGATGAACATCGGTCTCGCCGCGGCGATGGTCGTTCTGCTCGACAGCAAGGATGAGTACACGGCTCAGCACTCGGCGGCCGTCGCCATGTACTGCCGAGACATGGCTGCCGGTCTGAGTCTCCCCGAGGAGGAAGCCGAGGCGCTGCACCTCGCCGGCCTGCTCCACGACTTGGGCAAGGTGGGAACACCCGACGCCGTGCTTCGCAAGACCGCCAAGCTCGACGACGAGGATTGGGACTTCCTTCGGCAGCACCCCGAGAAGGGTGCCGAGGTGCTCTCGCATCTGGCCAACTACCAGGATGTCGCCGACATCGTGCGCTATCACCACGAGCGTCTCGACGGCAGCGGCTACCCGCGGGGCGTGACGGCGGAGCAGATACCCGAGCTGAGCAAGATCCTGGCCGTGGCCGACTCGTACCACGCGATGACCTCGGACCGCCCCTACAGGGATGCCATGAGCTCCTTCGAGGCGATGAACGAGCTGCGGCGCATCGGGGGCGTGACGCTCGACAAGCGCTACGTCGAGTTGCTCGCGCAGATCTTGCGCGACAAGGACCTCGCCTATCGCGACGGCAGTTCGACCGACTTCATGGTCGAGTACGAACGCGGCCGCATCAACCTGCGCATGCGCGGCCGTGCACTCGCCGACATCAGCGGAGTCGGTCAGGCGAGGGAAGACCCAGCGGCGAGCTGACGAGCGCGCAGGCGAGACCGGCGGCCAGCAGGGCCTTGACGGCGTCGAGCGGCACGAACTGCAGGACGCCGGCGGCAAGGACGCCCCAGACACTGTCGATCTGCAGGTGCAGGGCGAGCCAGGTCGCACCCAGAACGTAGACGGGGACGAGGCCTGCCAGGCCGGCGGTGGCGAACCGCGCCAGCGACGGCGACCCCGAGCGCGCGACGAGGCCGGTCACCGACGCGGCGACGACGAAGCCGACGAGGTAGCCGCCCGTCGGTCCGATGAGCACTCCGATACCCGCCTGCCCGCCCGCATAGACGGGGGCCACCAGACCGAGCAGCAGGTAGACGAGCACGCTGGTCGGACCGAGCCGCGGGCCCAGGATCATCCCGGCCAGCAGCACGACGAGCGGCTGGAGCGTGAACGGCACCGGCCCGATGAACGGGACGGTCACCAGCGCCGAGAGTCCGATGAGTGCGGCGAACATGGCGACGCGCGCGATCTCGGAGGTGGAGCGAACGGGCAATCGTCAACCTCTCTTGCGGGTAGAGAGGTGACAATGTAGTCACGGCGCCGGCCGGCTGTCAACGCGCCTCTGGCAGCCGGCCGGCGTGCGGACCGGGGTTCAGTTGAGGGTCACATCGCCTGAGTGGAACCGTCGCACGTGGCGATGGGGAAGCTGCACGAGCAGCGCGCCCTGGTTGTCGATGCCGGTCGCCTCACCTATCACGGAGCCCTCGCGAGTCTGGACGGTGACGCTCCGCTTCAGCAGGTAGTCGCGCTGACGGAACTCACTGAGGGCGCGCTCGAACCCATGCGCGAGCGCCTCCTGATAGGCCGTCTCCAGCGAGAGCAAGACCCGCGCCAGCAGTTCGCTGCGGTCGACCGCATCGCCGGTCGACATCTTGAGCGACGTCGCGGTGCGGCGGAGGGCGACCGGGAGCTCCGCGTACTCGGTGTTGACGTTGATGCCGATGCCGACGATGACCCACTCGACGACGTCCTGCTCGCCGGCGACCTCGAGCAGGATCCCTCCCGCCTTGAGGTCGCCGATGAAGAGGTCGTTCGGCCACTTGATGCGCACCGCAGCCTCTGTCTGGCTCTCGATGCCCCGCGCTGCTGCCACGGCCGAGACGATGGTCAGCATGTGCGCACGACTCATCGGGAGCGTCGGGCGCAGGATGACCGAGAAGAGGAGACCCTTGCCCGCCGGTGAGGTCCAGCGCCGCCCGAGGCGACCGCGCCCGGCCCGCTGGCACTCCGCGATGACCACGGTGCCCTCGGGTGCGCCGGCGCGGGCGAGCTCCTTGGCTTCGACGTTCGTGGACTCGATCTCGTCGTAGTAGCGGAACGACTGGCCGAACATGGAGCCGCGCGTCATCTCGGTGATGACCGGCACGACGAGCTTGACCGGTTCGGCCTCGAGCTTGTAGCCGCGTCGCGAGATGCCGAGGATCTGATAGCCGCGCTTGCGGAGGGACTTCACGTGCTTATGCACGGCGTTGCGCGAGATGCCCAGCCGGGCGCTGATGACCTCCCCGGAGACGAAGCCGGGGTTCTCGCGCAGGATATCGATGACTGTCCGCTTGCGCTGGCTCATGTGGTTGGACTCAACGTAGACCACGGAGACTGAAGATTCCATCCGCACTCCTCTGGTTCGAATGTGGATGGATGTTAGGAATGACGGACGCGGCGAGAATCGGCCCGCGGGTCGATATGGGGTGGGTCTGGGGCCGAAAGGCCGCCGGTGGCTCAGTCGCGGCGCGCTGCGTCGTTGTAACGGAGCACGGCAGCGACGCGATCTGTCACTTCCAGCTTGCGGAAGATGTGATTGATGTGCGTCTTCACCGTGCCGGGACTGAGATGCAAAGCCGCCCGGATCTCGTGGTTCGACAGTCCCCGAGCGACAAGACCAAGGACCTGCGTCTCTCGTCGGGTCAGATCGTACGCCAGGCGCACGCGATCCTCGGGTGAGTCCATCGTCGGTGTGAGGAGCTGAGCCGCTCGCTCGCGGGCCGTGCGGAAGCGCATTCCCAGCACGGATCGGGCGACGAGCGCGACTTCGTCTCGCTCGTACCATCGGTCGACGGCGCGGAGCACGGTGAGCGCCTGGGTCTCGCCGAGCGCCGCCACTTTGACCAGTACGGGACGCGAGTCAGAGTGGCGCGCCATGGCATCCACGGCGGCCGCGAGGACACCCCCGTCTCTGAGGTGTGAGAGCAGCCGCTCCGCCACGCTGCTCTGGGTCACGAGCTCGCGGCCGAGGAACGAGAGGTGCCCGAGTTCGACCTGTGCTGCCACCGCGCGCGCCAACGTCGACAACCCCGATGTTCCCTGACCCTGCTGGAGCTCGAGGCAGCCACGAAAGAAGGCGGCCTTGTGGTGGACAAATGCGAGCGACATCTCGGCGGCGCGGCTCTCGAGTTCTCCAAGATACCTTGCGCTGCCAGTCTCGCCTTCGCGTCCCAAGACGAACGCGAGATTCACACGAGCATTGTATGCGACCAGCTTGTCCCGCTCGCCGTCAGTCATCTGGACAGCCTCTTCGTATGCGGCGACAGCTGTGGCCGCAGCGCCGCATCGACGATGGTATGTGCCGATATGCAGGGTAGGCCACGCGGCCGCCGCGATATCGCCCAGCTCCAGGAGGCCGGTCCGCGCATCTTCGAGTTCGCTCAGTGCGGCTGGATCACCGTCTCGCAGGACACGCACAAATCCCAGGGTGTCACGACAGAAATGGAGCGCCATGTTGTGGCCCATCAGCTCCGCAGCGCCTATTGCCCGGCGGCCCAAGTTCTCCGCTTCTGAGTAGTGCGCGAGCCCGTATGCGTTCGTTGCACGGGCGCCCAGCACCACCGGTAGGAAGAAGGGCGAAAGACATCCGTCCTCAATCCCTTGGGACTCGCGATCGGCCTCTCTGAAGCGCCCCTGCGTGTAGAGGGCGCTCGAGTGCAGGGCTCGGATTCTCAGCAGTTCCTCTGGCGGACCCGACGCGGCGAGGGCGTCGCTCTCGCGTTGAGCGGCCTCCGCCGCGGACCAATCTCCCAGATCGACCGCGGCGGACAGCATGCTGGCGTAGGTGTGAAGCCTCTGCTCGTCGGACTGGGCGATCGCCAGGGCGTCTCGGCAGGCGGACAGCGCGGCGCGAGGGTCCCCCTTCCAGAAGAGCGCCCGTTCTCGCGCGGAGAGTGCGGCGTAGAGACCGTGGCGGTCGTCGGAGCGCCCGAAGGCCTGCGTCGCTGCGTCGATCTGACGCAGGGCCTGCTCGTAGCGTCCGTCCCTGGTCTTGCGGTGCGCGCTCAGCAGCTGTGCCCAGGGGTGGGACTCAACGAGGGTGCCCGGCAGACGAGCGAACCAGGCGTCGAGTGTCTCCGCGCGGTGTAGGCCGAACGCCGCTTCGCCCTGCCTCGCGATGACGTCGAGGGCCAGTTCCGGCTCACCCGCGGCGATGAGCAACTCAACGCTGCGCTCGATCTCGCGGCACTCCTCCAGGACTGCGGCCGTCCGGAGCTGACGCTGCCGGCACGCTTCAGGGCCGTCCTCGAGGAAGCACGTCTCGCGAAGGTAGTCACGAAAGAGCGGATGATAGCGATAGGCACCGGTCTCAGGCGCCTTGAAGGTGAAGACGCGGTTCTTGGCCAGATACTCGAGATGTCGGTGCGCCTGCCTCGTGTCGGCCACACGATCGGCGATCTCGGGTGTGAGGGCGTCGAGGTCACAGGTTCGCTTGAGGAACCGCCGTACCTCGGGACGCTCTCTCTGGTAGACCTGCTCGGCCATGTAGGCGTAGATGTCGCTGGTCAGTCGAGGGTCGGAAACGACCTGGTCGACGGCGCCGACGTCGCGGTCCGCGAGAGTCTCCGCCGCGAGTGAGACAGCCGCCGGCCAGCCCCCGGTGAGCTCGGTCAGCCGGCGGGCGTGGGCCGGTCCGGCTGCGGCGGCGTGGCGCTGCAGCAACTCCTGGACCTGCGCCACGTCGAACCGGAGGTCGTCGGCGGTGATCGACTCGAGCCTGCCGGCGACCTTGAGCCTGGCCGTGGCGAACCCGGGCTCATACCGGCCGAGAACGATCAGGCGCCACCCCTCGGGCAGGTTGTCGATGAGATAGGCGACCATCCGGTTGAACTCGTCGGAGCCCGTCGCCTCGTGGTAGTCGTCGATGACGAGGTGAAGCTCGGCCGGGCCGTCTTCTTCAGCTGCGACCACGAACGCCGCGGCCATGCCCTCGGCCGAGAGGGGCGCTTCGGAGGGGTGTAAGAGACGTTCGCGGAGGAGCTGCGCGAAGCCCGCTCTGCGCTTGCGCAAGGCCTCGCAGAGCGAGAGCACGGTGACGGCGGGGTCGTTGTCGAGCACGTCGGCCCGGTACCAGACGTGAGGGACACGGAGGGCTCGGAGGGCCGCGACGGTGACCGTGGTCTTGCCGTAACCGGCGGGGGCCGAGACGAGGGTGAGGCGGCGCTGCACGCAGCGCTCGAAGCGCCGCAGCAAGGCGGGGCTGAGGACCGCGTCGACGGCGTGCGGCGTGGTCAGTTTGGCCTGCACGAGGGCAGGCGGCCCCCCTCTTGACGTCACTCGTGCTCCCTGCGACCCGCGTCGATGACCGTGAGACGCAGGCCAGTCTAGCAGCGGCTCGAAGGGCGCCGCGACGTCTCGGGCGACGTGTGGCGTTGACGATTCGGGCTACACGGCGAGTGACACGCAATCCCGGCGACTGCGACGGCCGTGGCCCGCGTCTGCCGCGGGGCGCGCTCAGTCGCCGGTCGCGAAGAACACCGGCACGCGCACCTCGTGCAGGCGCGAGCCGTCCTTCATCGACTGCTCGTAGGCGATGACGAAGCCCTCGGAGGGGCTGCCCGCGTAGGCGAGGCGCTCGCGGAAGCGGCCGCGCTCGGGAGCGCCCATCGTCGCCATGGTGAAACCCTTGGCGAGCAGCTTGCCGCCGGCGTTGCGGACCTCGAGCTGGATGGTCGCCTCGAAGACGGTGGCGCGGCCGCTGATGACGACCGGGTTGTCCACCGTAGCGCCGACCCCCGGGTGTTCGACGAAGATGATGGGCTCGAAGTCCTCCCAGTCGGCGCGCCGCTGCGGCGTGTCCACGATGATTCCCTCGCCGCCGAGCGCCTCGACGGGCTCGCCGTCGAGGTGGAACCGGACCGCACGGATGGTGTCGAACTGCGTCAGCGTGTACACGACCTGGGCGATGCGGGTCATCATCGAGAGCGACCCGCCGCCGGAGGCGTACTGGCCCGAGAGGTCTACGGTCGCGACCTTGTCCTTCACGCTGATGCCGAGCACCTCGGTGCCCTTGGGCACCGAACTCGTGAGGCCGGCGGCCCGCTCGTAGTCGTTGGGACCGCCGCAGAGAGCGTTCATCGCCGCCTTGCCGACCGCCTTCGTCGCGGGCAGCGTGCGCTCGGCGGTGGCGAGCTTCTCACCGGAGAGGAAGTAGACGAGCACGGTGACGGTCCCCTCGCTCGGCTCCTCGGTCGGGGAGGGTGACGTCGGCACGGTCGGTGCGGTCGTCGGTTCGACGGTGGGCCCCGCCGTGGGTCCCACGGCCCCATCGTCGCCGTCGCCACACCCGGCGGCGGCGATGGCCAGCGCCACGAGCAGCGCGGCCACGATCACTGTCAGACTGCGGCGCGACATGTGACTCCTCCCATCATGCCCCAAGTGTCACTCTGGAGACGTCCCGCTCTCCCAGAAGGTTCCCTTTCGACGCCGTTCGGCGCGCGCCTGCCGTCCGCGGCCGCGCGGTGCCCGGGGTGCTACACTCGCCGGGCTTCATCAGCATCCAGGCGAGGTGACGTCCTCTCGTGCCGACCGACCCCACCAAGGCGCGCTACTACCGCAAGCAGATCCCGCTCTTCACGCTGGTCGACAAGATGAAGCTGTGGCCTTCGCGCCGCGGCATCCTCCACGGGGTGAAGACGTTCGAGCCGCGCGGACCGTACGCGATCATCGAGACGCACTGCGGACGGCGCATGGTGGTGCACGACTCCAAACACAGCCGCGCCGCCCGCTGGCTGCGCAACAAGTGGTTCGCCGAGGCCTGCCCGCAGTGCCGCATCCCGGAGTGGAAGCTGCAGAAGTACGCGTCCACCCACTTCAAGCGCGGCTACGGGTCGCACCTGCGCGGGGAGTAGCACCGCGCGTCCCGGGCGGCTCGCCGATGTCGAGGCGCGGCGCCCGCGGCGGGCCGCACCCGATCGTCACATCGGCTCCCGGCCTTCGACCACGTTCGTTCCGTCGGGGTCGCACGTCCCCCAGGTCTCCACGTCGACGACCTTCCAGGCTCCGTCGACTTCGCGCACCGTGTAGTCCTTGACCTCGACGATGTCCTCCCAGACCCAGCGACGCGCGAAGACCCGCTGATGGACGGCGTCCACGCGCCCTCGACGTCGCGCCTTGTGGACCCCGGCGCGCACGATCACTCCGTCCGGCACGGCCTGACGCACGAAGTCCAGGTAGACCACCTCGCCCTTCCATCTGGTCACGACATGGACGCGGTCGGCGGCGGCGTCGGCGGCGAACACTGCCGCCACGCGATCGGCGTCGTAGCCGGCCAGCGCGTCGCCGGCGGCGTAGCGCGCGACCCGGGTGCGCAGCGTGACGGTCAGCATGTGCTCGTCGGCGGGCGAGAGGGGCAGCCCGAGGGTGGCGCCCTTCGGCCACGCCGCCTCGCGCGCGAGCTCGTACTCGAGGACCGTCGTTTCGGCGGCGGCCTTCACGCTCGCGCTTGGCGGGAGCCAGACGATGACCAGGGCGGCGGCGACGATGGCCAGGACGCCGACGACGATGCCGAGGAGCCTGCGCCCGCGCGTGATCGGCGGGCGAGGTGGCAGTTCGGGCGCGATCCCGTCGGGTCCGGGCTGCGGGCCGGGGGCATCGCCCGGTGTCGCGACCGGCCGGTCGTCCGACGGCGGAACGGACTCTTCGTCGGGGCGTGACATGAGCGGTCGTCGCGGGTCGCGTGAGGCGGCTGAGCCGAAGGCTACAGCAGCCGCCAGATCTCCGGGCGGAGGTGCACCGATTCGGGGGCCGTCAGCACCTTGTCGAGGGTGGCCAGCATCGACGCCTTGTCCTCGGGCAGGCGGCCGCCCACGGGGAGGTAGTTGGAGGCGTGGTTGGAGCGGAAGAGGCAGTCCGTGACGTCGAGGTGGGCGACGATCTCGCGGAGCTCGCGGAGCATGCCGATCTGGCCGGGGAGGACGAGCTCGCCGGCGGCGACCTTGCGATGCATCTCGGTGCCAGGAACGAGCATGAGGGTGAGGATGCCGATGTACTCCGGGTCGATGGTGGAGAGGGCCTCGCCCGTCGCGCGCCCGTGCTCGAGAGAGCGGGCGCGCCCCGCGAGGCCCAGGATCGCCGTCACCGACAGCTTCATGCCGGCGTCCTTCGCGCGCCGGCAGCCCTCGATCTGCTCGGCCACCGTCATCCCCTTGTGCACGTCGGCGAGGGTCTGGTCGTCGCCGGACTCGAGGCCGAGGTACAGCAGCGTCAGCGCGCGCTCGCGGAGACCGGCGAGCTCTTCGATGCTCTTCGCCAACAGGTTGCGGGCATTGGCGTAGCTCGCGACGCGCGCCAGGTTCGGCAGCTCGGCGTGCAGCAGGTCGAGGATCTCGTGCAGGCGGCGGGTCGAGAGCGCGAGAGCGTCGCCATCGGCGAGGAAGACGCGCTCGACACGACGCTTCGCCGGCTCCGGCAGGCCTGTCACGTCTTCGACGACCTCCTCGAAGGGGCGTACGCCGAAAGGCTTGTCGAGGTAGGTGCCGCAGAAGTCGCAGGTGTCGTTGGAGCAGCCGTACGTGACCTGCACGATCAGGCTGGAGGCCTCGCTGGGGGGGCGGATCACTGAGCCGCGGTAGCGCACCTGCGAAGTGTAGCAGGCGCCCGCGGGCGAGGGGGCGAGGAGGGTGGAGGGCGAGGGGGCGAGAAGGGCGGCGGGTGCGCGGGCGAGAAGGCTGGAATGCGCGCAGGCGAGAAGGGTGGCGGGTGCACGGGCGATGCAGGTCGCGGGCGCCCGCGGGCGAGGAATGTGCGTGCGTCACCCGACCTTGACATTCATCCAAGCGGATGAAACGGTGGGCGGGCGCGCCCGGAGACGGTGCATCGCGGCTCCAGGCGCAGGTATACTAGGCGCGGCGCGCCGGCGGAGGGCTCCACGGCCCCGAGGCCGGGAGACGAGCTCCGTGGGCAGGCCCCGAGCTCAAGGGTCTCCCCTCAGCGGCGCACCGCCGGGACGGCCATCGAGCGATGGGTACGGAAACGGTTGGGAGGAGTCGACGGCTATGGCCAACGAGGAGTTCTACCAGGAGGCGGTGCAGGCGATCCTCGACGCGGATCGCGCCCAGGCCGAGGACGTGGCGACCCGCGCCCTCGCCGCCGGCCTCACCCCCGCTGACATCATGCAGAACGGCTTCGTCAAGGGCATCCAGGAGATCGGCGAGCTCTTCGAGTCAGGCGAGGTCTTCCTCCCCGAGCTGATGATGGCCGCCGACGCCATGGCCGGGGCCACCGAGGTCACCAACGCCGCCCTCGAGGGCGGCGCCGCCGAGACCAAGGGCCGGGTCGTGATCGGCACCGTGCAGGGCGACGTGCACGACATCGGCAAGGCGATCGTCATCGCCTACCTGAAGGCCAACGGCTACGAGGTCACCGACCTGGGCCGCGACGTCGCCGCCAAGAGCTTCATCGACCGCGCCAAGGAGCTCTCCGCCGACGTCATCGGCATGAGCGCCCTCCTGACCACGACGATGGAGGAGCAGAAGAAGGTCATCAAGCAGCTCAAGGACGAGGGCCT
>Ga0209164_1000967_pt1 | contig 45983 bp, 30 predicted proteins | sample MTBNYHSulfiMetaG_FD_187458 | JGI IMG/M metagenome (GOLD analysis project Ga0209164, IMG submission 187458) | Enrichment culture microbial communities from rom New York Harbor, USA that are MTBE-degrading - MTBE-NYH (New York Harbor Sulfidogenic)... | ecosystem: Environmental > Aquatic > Marine >... | reverse complement strand
TCACCCTGCTGACTCTTTTGTGTGGCCGTAGCTTATTGATATTAAATGCTTTATTAGCATACGCAGCTTGCCAGAGATGGCAGATATATGGCAAAATCAATGGTGCTGAATTTGTGAGATATCCAGATGGTAGTTCCTGTGGCCATAGCTGGAAGTTTACACTGGATTAATCACCCAGTCCGCGATAGTGCCGAATCCATCCCAGACAACCTGGCCGGTTCCAGTATGAATACACCTGATGGCGTTGGGTCGGCAATGCCCCACGCACCAGCCACAGCCCCGGCAATATTCAGGGTTGAGGCGAGGGGCTGTATCCTCGGTTTTGTTAAAAGATAGTGCACCACAGGGACAGATCCTCACGCAAACCCCGCACCCATCGCATTTATCTTCATCGAATTGAGGGACGATGGGCGTTGGCTCGATCATGGGATTCTCACGTTTCCATTCCCTAAGATAGCTGAAATCCTTGACCGCGCAACCCTGAAAATCTTGAAGGCTCTGATAGCCCTTCCGCTCCATGAAACGGTCAAGTCCAACGATACATTGCTTTAGTACCGTAACACCCCGTGAATAGAGTGCAGAACAGAGACCCGTCAAGCTGCAGCCGGCCATCAGATAGCGTACGCAGTCATCATAGGTGAAGGCGCCCCCACCGCCCAGGACAGGAATGCCCACCGTGGTGGTGATCTCCATAATTTTGGCCAGTGAAAAGAGTTGCCAGGCACGGCCCATGAGCCCACCCATTGAAGCAGGTACACCAAAAAAGGTGCCAGTTTCATGATCAATCCAACATCCGTAAAAGGCATTGTTGGCTGAAATGGCCGCGGCGCCGGCCCGCTCAACAGCGAGGGCCACACTCGCCATGTTTACGCATTGGGGAGTCATTTTGAATATGATGGGGATTCCTACCGCATCTACACAGGCCTTGGTCAGTGCAAATGCTGTATCCGGATCCATTGACAGGGGCGCTCCCACTTCCCTTTGCGCGTCTACAGCGCCGAAGGTGGCGTGGGGGCCTCCAGTGTTGAGTTCCACCATCTTAACGCCTGCCGCTTCCATGTCCTTTAGAAAAGGAATCCAGGTTTTGGCATCGGCACCGATTCCTGAACAAGAGGCGATAAAGAGTACACCATGTTTTTCACAGACCTTCAAACATTCAGGGAGGTCTTCATCCCGCCACTTTTCATAGGGTTTGTGATGGAACATCTGACTACAGATCCAGGCATCGGCAAGGTCCTTACCAAAACGTTTCAGGGAATAGAAATAAGGTCTAGGCCAGCGGTGTGGGCCATCAATTTTGTGAACTGTCTTGCCGATGATCCAGCCGATGCCCTGCTGGACCACTCTTTTGAGGAGGCGCGCCTCTGAACCAAAATCACAGGAGGTCACCCCCACGGGGTTCTTAACTGAGATACCACAAAATCTCGTTGACAAATCGGCCATGGTTTCCTCTATGTCCTGTGTGAAGCGTTGAGTGCAAGCGGTCATTTATTTTTCTCGGATTTTCGCTACAATATTTCATTTGGTGGTGTAAAAAAAGAAATTTCATCATACCTGAGGAAGGCTCGTTAAAGGGAGACAACGATCCAACTGAGTCATCCTCTGGGAGTCCTTTCCTGTGACTCAAGAAGCTTTACCCTCATCATGACCCATTCAACCTATTGATAAAAATACAGAAAAATCGGCCATCCTTGCCTCAAGCGATACCTTTCCCTTTCAATAAAGGAATTCTTTAGAAAGTATCGCCTATTTTGGTTGCGCGTAAAGACTTTGTGTGGTAGGTATCAATAGGATGTTGTGAAACAGGACCCCAATATCTTGTGGATGCCGGAGAAGTCGAATGATTTCATAGGGCTGGGACCGACGTAGGCATATCCCTATATCCCGCATGATTGCGGCTCATTGGCAGATATCTCACATTTCGGAGGCCGCTGATTTTGTGAGATATCCAGATGGTAGTTCTGGGGTACGCTAAGTCCGATCGGGCTTATCAGAGCCCTCCAAATCGCCCATATCGGTCAGGAGAAACCATCGACACAGTTCCGGTAAAACGTTTTGATCTGACCAATATAATCCCCTTGAGGATGCCGCCCATCCCATTTGCTATCACACTCGAAATGTGCTAAATTGATCACATAGTTTGGATTGTTCTGGATAAAACAGCCCCTAACAGACCAATTTTTCTTGACATAGTCCCCTTTCTGGTATTTCATAGGAATAAAGCGTCGACCAACCCATTAACCTCATATTCACGAGGTTAGCCATGGAAAATCACTGCAGAATGTGCATACCAATCTCCTGATAGGATGATCCACTCCTGTTGGGAGCTCAAATCTATTCTAACGCAAATCCAAACCCATCGTGAGATGAGGACGGAAAGCCACAGGTCTTCATATTCGCTTGCTGAGCCCCTTTTAAAGCATCTTGTTTAGGAAAGATAGCAGGGTTGCCGATTGTAACATCGTAAAGGTGGCGTGAAAGCAGTTCGGCTGTTTGTTTTGAAGCGGGTAGACTACTCTGATTCGCCACCGTGAGGTAGGGAAATGAAATGCCCAAAATGCCGGACCGAAAATCCAGAAGAGAACAAGTTTTGCCTTGAGTGTGGTAGTAAATTATTTTTGACCTGCCCTCAATGCGAAGCGGAGTTTCCCTTTGGCCACAAATTCTGCGGCAAATGTGGCCAGGACTTAAGAGAAATATCCGAAACAAGAAATGCTGTATCGGAGGCCGAGGGGGAGAGAAAATACGTCAGCGTCCTCTTCTCCGATCTTTCCGGTTACACGGCGATGTCGGAGAAATTGGATCCGGAAGAAGTCAAAGAGATCATGAGCCGGATATTCGGCGAGATTGCCCAGGTTGTGACCAGGTACGAGGGTTTTATTGAGAAGTTCGTAGGTGATGCGGTTATGGCGCTCTTCGGTGTACCAACCTCTCATGAGGACGACCCAGTAAGAGCCATTAAGGCTGCAAAAGAGATACACGATATTGTCGAAGGCTTGAGTCCGGAAATGGAAAAAAAGATCGGTCGACCCATCTCCATGCACTCCGGCATCAATACTGGTCTTGTCGTCACCGGGAAGGTGGACACGGAGAAGGGTATTCATGGGGTGTCCGGAGATACGATCAACCTTGCATCGAGACTACAAGGCCTCGCCACGAGAGGGGAGATCCTCGTGGGAAGGGATACGTATAAGCAAGTGGAGGGATATTTCATCTTCGAATCGTTGGAACCCGTATTGGTCAAAGGCAAGACCGAGCCCGTTCAGGTCCACAAGGTTCTATCCCAGAAGGACAAACCCATCACTACCCACCGTCTTTCAGGCATGAGGGCGGATCTCATCGGAAGAAGGACGGAAATGGACGAATTGAAGGAGGCCTTAGCGAATCTCAAGGAGGGAAAAGGCAGGATATTCTCAATATGCGGAGAAGCAGGCACGGGAAAGAGCAGGTTGGTCGAGGACTTCAAAGCAACGCTTGATCTTGAGGAGATACAGTGGATAGAAGGGCATGCCTACGCCTATTCCCAAAACATCCCCTATTTTCCTCTCATCGATCTCCTAAACAGGGTTTTTCACATTGAAGAAAATAATACGCCTGAAGAGATACAGGACAAACTCGAATCCGGAATAGAGAACCTTATCTCCAATAACGAGGATCTTGTCCCCTATGTGGGCAGTCTTTACTCTTTGAGTTACCCTGAAATAAAGGACGTTAGCCCCCAGTCCTGGAGATCCCGTCTCCAGGAGTCCATTCAGGCCATTTTTGAAGCCTTGGCGAAAAAGTCTCGGACGGTTTTTTTTCTTGAAGACCTTCATTGGGCTGACCCTTCCTTTGTTGATTTATTCCATCGTGCCGCTTTGGAGATCCGACAACCTGCCATTGTCCTCTGTGTCTACAGGCCCACATTCAATCTCTTCACAAGTCATCAGCTAGCAGGCATAGGAAAGATCTACCGGGAAATTCGACTCCAGGATCTCTCACTTTCTGAGGCACAGGACATGTTGGCCTCCCTGCTAAAGACCGAGGACATCCCTTCGGACCTGAAGCGCCTGGTTCAAACCAAGACCGAAGGGAATCCCTTCTATCTTGAAGAATTGGTCAATTCATTGATTGAGTCTGAAGCGCTGGTCCGGGAAAACGGAGACTGGAAGATCACGAGACTTCTTAATGAGACGGAGATCTCCTCCTCGATCCATGGTCTGATTTCCGCCAGACTGGACCGACTGGAAAAAGAGACGAAGCGCATCCTTCAGGAGGCCTCGGTGATCGGAAGGGCATTCCTTTACGAGATCCTTTTGAAGGTCACGGAGCTCAAGGACCGCATTGAGCCGGGCCTGAGCACCCTTGAACGGCTCGACCTGATCAGGACAAGGTCCGTGCAGCCGGATCTTGAGTACATGTTCAAGCATCCCCTGACCCAGGAGGTGGTATACAACGGCCTGCTCAAGAAGGACCGGCAAAAGATCCATGAACAGATTGGGGTCGTGATGGAGCAACTTTTTCATAACCGGCTCCCCGAGTTCTATGAGACCCTGGCCTTTCACTTTACGCGGAGTCATTCTGCCCACAAGGCCGTCGATTACCTCATGAAGTCGGGCGAAAAGAACCTGGGAATGTACGCCGTCCAAGAATCCCATGAATACTACAAAGAAGCATATAACCTGTTAGCAGGCAAAGAGAGTAGAACAGACGAGGAACGGGAACTTCTTTTTGAGCTCCTGATCAAATGGTCACTGGTTTACTATTATCGCGGCGATTTCAAAGAGCAGACAGACCTTTTAAAGCGCCATGAGAATGAAGCGGATCTCGTGAATGACAAGGAAGTAAAAGGTATGTTCTACGCGTGGCTCGGGTTCATTCTTACATTCAGATGGGAAATCAAGGACTCTTACGAATACCTTCAAAAAGCGCTTAAAATCGGTGAAGAAGCCAACAACCAACGTGTCATCGGGTATGCCTGTATGTGGCTGGTTTATACATGTGCGGTATGTGACAAATATGAAGAAGGACATTCCTTTTGGCAGAGGGCGGTAGAAATTGCTGAATCGATAAAATCCGACCAATACCTCTACTTTAAATCCATCGCAGGTATCGTTCACTTAGGTTTTTTTAGCGGAGAGAATACGCAGGGCTCCGAGATCGGAAATGCTCTGATTCAGTATGGTGAGAAACATTCAAACATCCGGAGCCAGGTGGTCGGACATGTCTGCGTTGGCGCTAGCCATTTTGCAGACGGGGATTTGACAAAGGCAATTTCAAGTTATCAGAGTGCGATAGGCATTGCTCAGGATCCTTTCTACGAGATCTGGCCCAAACTCTACCTCGCATTTTGTTATTTTTTAGAGAAGCGGCTCGCGGAAAGTGAGGAAATGCTCAAGGATGTGGTTCCCTACATGTACGATTTTGGATGGGAAATTTTCGGCCCATGTCTTGCACCTGCTTTAGGGATTATTACAATCAACAGGGGTGAGATGTCGCGAGGATTGAAAATGATAGAAGACACTCGTAATTCCTGCATCGAAAAAAAGTGGGGTTATGGCATCGCCTTCTCAGAGTACGTATTGGGAAACCTCTATCTTCAAATGGCCTACGGGGGAAGGCCGGGGAACTTATCAATAATAAGAAACATTGGATTTCTGGCAAAGAATGTCCCTTTTGCCTCCAAGAAGGCTGAGGATTACCTAAGTAAGGCAGTGGAAAGTGCCAAGCGGTACGGAGCGAAAGGGATTTTAGGATCGGCCTATATGGATTTGGGGAATTTGTATCGGATCAGGAAAAGAAGCGCAGAAGCCAGAGAGTGTATTTCTGAGGCCGTTCATATTTTTGAAAAGGTCGGAGCTGAAGGTTACCTGAAGAAAGCTAGGGAGGCTTTAGATGGATTGGAATGACCCGATCGCTGATCGTGTCTGAATGGCGGTCGGAGAACGGATAGGATCAGACAAACACATGACCATTTTCAGTCATCATTTCAACATGACGCCCTACATCTCGGGTCGGGACCTATGTAATCCTGGTCTCTGGTTCAAAGAAGCATATCACAGGTTTTCACCAATAAACTGTAAGAACCAAGGACGATAGGGCTAACCGGGTGCTGGGCGTTCAATATGAAGCATTGGGAGTTATTGATCCTGAGCCAATTTGCCGAAAAGAGATGGGATTGAGACAGGCAAAGATGGAGATAGAGGCCCTGTCTTAACTAATGAAAGATATCTAAGCCGTCAGACCCTTTCCTTATCTGGTTGTATATCGCTCCTGCCCAAACGACTAAGATACACAGAAAAAAGCTTGCTGCAAGAAGCCACGCAACGAAAAAGAGGATTTTATCAATTCTTGCTTCGGTAGGCTTTCCAACTGGGAGCTGTTTCACATTGGATTTCCATTTCTTAATCACGACCTCTTGAAATACATATACCAAGGCTACTGGAATAATGGCAAAGTAGGAATTAAGAGAAAGGCTGAAAAGTCTGTTGAATTCATTAATTGTCTCATAAATTAGAAACCCGAATATCAGGCACAATGCTATTCTTGCAACAAAAGATGCCATTGACTGATGGTTCCCTTTTGGATCAATAAATGCACGAAATTTTATTGTCAACCGAACCCCCTTTTATGTCAATTGGAATCCTCAGGGCCAGAACATAGAACAATCAGGCTGGTAAAGCTCGGCGGGTGTTCCTGCTCTCATAATACTCTATCAATTTGATATCATAAGATATTTTGGTTGAAAAAGTCTGACCAGCATGGCAGATATCTGTAAAAACGGGTAGTGCTGAATGCGGAAGATATCCAGATGGAAGCTTCTGTGGCACACGAATCATTCCCGACCCTATAACGACTCCGCCAAACGCAGATACTGATAAGAAAAGGATGATCACTCGACCTCAACTAATATTTTCCCTTTAGTAAAAAGATCCCTTTGACGATGTCACTTGTTTCGGTTTCGCCCAAATCCGGATTAAAAGGGATTTTTCTGCACAATTTCCCATTTTCAGGCAATTTGCCATCGGCTTTTTGTCTTGACAATTCACCCGATATGTGTAATTACACATATATTATTAAGGAGGTTTGAATTTTGACTTTGAGTGATAGAGGATTCCGAAAGGAGATAGGGAGGAGTTGTGCATGCTTCAATTTGAGAAGAGCAGCCAGGCTCGTCACCCAAAGATTTGACCGGGCTTTTCGGGAAAGCGGGATCACGGCAAATCAATTTTCTGTTTTAATGGCGGCTTACGATCAAGAGGGTATGCTCCTCACTAAATTGGCCAAAACATTGGGGATGGAAAGGACGACGCTCAGTCGAAATGTTTCCCTGCTAGAACGTATGGGAATGGTATCTACATCAATGGGCCACGATAGACGCGAGCACAAAATAGCAATTACCACCAACGGAACACATCTGCTCGAAAAGACGTTACCGCTGTGGCAGAAGGCCCAAAATGAAGTCGTGGAGGCCATTGGCCAGACGAAATGGGAGGGATTGCTGATCGGCCTTCACGGTGTGGCTAAAAAGCTGTAGTTTTTTGGTTTTAATAGGTGTAATTGCACGTAATCAGCAATAGGTTCACCGTGCCTGTTTCAGGGAGATTCCGAAAATCTCTGATAACACAAGGATGACTGAAAAACCCAAGACAAGGAGGTAGAACATGGGCGACGTATATCATGAGCTCAGAGAGCACTTGGACAGCTTACCGGGAGGGTTCCCACCCACCGACAGTGGTGTAGAGATTCGTATCCTAAAACGATTGTTCAGTCCGACCGAGGCGAGTCTGGCCGTGCACCTCAGACCGAAGCTGGAGCCGGCATCGGCCATTGCAGAGAGAGCAGGCATACGTGAAGAGGAAATAGCACCGCTGCTGAAAGAAATGGCAAGAAAAGGTTTAGCCTTCAGTATTGAGACTGCTGAAAGGCCTTCCGTTTACATGGCGGCACAGTTCGTTGTGGGCATCTGGGAATATCATGTAAACGACCTGGACGAGGCATTCGTGGAGGATATGCAAGAATATTTGCCTGATCTGGCGAAAGAAGCCTTTGATTATGTGCCGCAGCTTCGCACGATCCCGGTGGGGAGAAGCATCACCGCCAGCGTCGAGATCCTTCCTTACGAACAGGCGGAAGAAATGGTCAAAAAGCAGAAGAAGTTCCTGGTCGCCCCCTGTATCTGCCGCAAGGAACACCAGCTGAAGGGCGATGGGTGTAACAAACTCATGGAAGCATGCCTCGTCTTCGGCTGGGGGGCCGATTACTACGAGCGGAACAGCGTTGGACGGGTCATCACGCTGGAAGAGACGCTTGAGATTCTCAGAAAGGCGGATGAAGAAGGGCTGGTACTTCAGCCGAGTAATACACAGGAGATCGTGAATATCTGCTGTTGTTGCGGAGATTGCTGCCAGATTCTCATGAACCTGAAAAGGCATCCTTCCCCTGCCGCCATGGCTGCTTCCGCATTCGTCGCCCGCATCGATTCTGAGACCTGCATCGGCTGTGAAACCTGCATAGAGCGCTGCCAGATGGAGGCGCTGAGCATGGTTGATGAGCATGCCGTCTTGAATAAAGAGCGCTGCATCGGTTGCGGTCTGTGCGTTTCTACCTGCCCGAGCGGCGCACTGTCATTGGCGCGGAAACCTCAGGAGGCACAAATGATCATTCCTAAGAACCAGATGGAGGCCCATACCCTGCGTCTCGAGGCCCGGACAAAGGCAAAGGGCGACCTTAAGAATAAATTGCTGCGCCATCAGAAGGTATGAGGATGGAGGAGTTGAGATCCTGGCCGGACAATTTGACAGTAGGCCCTTGTGGTGCACAGCATCCGGTCCACCATAAGAAAAAGTCACATGCTCCTAAACATCATCCATGCTTAAGCCTATGGGAGTGACCCCTGACAAGAAAGGAGACGAAAATGGATTTTGAGCTTAAGGCTATCGCGATTCAGAAAGAGAATAATGTGAATTTTGTACTGGGACAGTCACACTTCATCAAGACAGTTGAGGATCTCTATGAGGCCGTGGTAAACACGGTACTCAATACCAAGTTCAGAACGGGGTGAAGGATCTTTAACAACTCAGAGTGACTTTCCTTCTCCTGGCCGAGGGCAGCCAGAATCAGGGATATAAAGAATGTAATCGCACTTTTGATGGGGATAACGAGACATGACGCACATTGAAGAGGTCACTGACAATATTTTTCGAATGGAGATCCCCCTTCCGGGGAACCCCCTGAAAGCGGTGAATTCTTATGTGATCAAAGACTCAGTGCGAAATTTGATCGTGGATACGGGGCTCAACCGAAACGAGTGCATGGAGGCCATGCAGTCGGGCCTGAAAGCTTTAAAGGTGGACTTGGAGGAAACTGATTTTTTCGTCACCCATCTTCACGCGGACCACTTCGCCCTGGTCCCAAGACTGGTCGCTGACTCACGGACCATCTATTTCAATCGGCTGGACGCCGAAAGCGCGGCCAGGGGTGGCGTGTGGGAGCGGATGGCGGAGTACGCATGTGAAAACGGGTTTGGCATTGAGGAATCCCAGAGGGCCTTGGAACGGCATCCAGGGTATCGCCATGGTTCCAAGCTGAACCATGCCCTTACGCTCCTGGATGGCCGGGAGATTCTCTCGATCGGCGACTACGCGTTTACCTGCATATCAACGCCCGGTCATACCAGGGGGCACATGTGCCTCTATGAGCCGGACCGGAAAATCTTGATATCGGGCGATCACATTTTAGAGGACATCACCCCTAATATCCAGTCCTGGTCGGATGAGACACAGCCCCTTCGAAGCTACCTGGCCAACCTGGATGAGATCTACAAACTGGATGTTGACATTGTCCTCCCCGGTCATCGCAGAGTTTTTACACACTGCCGAATGCGAATCGAGGAACTTAAACATCACCATCGAGTGAGACTGGAAGAGGTTTTCAAAATCCTTGAAAATGGTCCACGAAACGCCTACGACACCGCATCAGAAATGACCTGGGATATCAACTGCAGATCCTGGGAAGACTTCCCCGTAGCCCAGAAATGGTTCGCTACTGGTGAGGCCTTGGCCCACCTGAAATACCTGGTAGAAGACCAGAAGTTGGTCCGGGAAAGAATAGAAGGGCAGTTCGTGTTCCGTATGGGTTGAAACGTTTATACCGCTTTGATTGGATCTGTGGCACACGAAGGTTGAATAATCCTTCCGACGCCTCCAGTTGTTGAAATCGATTAGGAAGAAACGATTAAGCTGATCTCAATCAATATAGGTTCAATAAAAAATCCTTTGGAGGGTTTTAGAATTGGGTTTGACCGGATTTGACAAAGTTGCCTGCAATATTACGTGTCAGGGCATAGCTCTAGGGTCTGCTATCGGCTAAAGCGACCAGTTTCCATTGACATCTGAATCAGCGAGGTTTAAATGCCAAAGTGGGAACAGCCATCAAAGTCAACAACGCCCGGAAATCGCTGAGCCTGAACGGAATGAGATCATAAGGAAATTCGGATGCAAGATGTGAGAGGAGCTCAAAATGCAAGAAAGTTTGCGTGACCCAGAATCATGGATTGAAGGGATCATTCGGGATTTCCTCAAAGGCTCTCCAGACAACACCCTTCAGGACCCTACAGGTGAAAAGGCATTCGAAGATATGATTGTCGGATTTTCCAGTGGGGATGACCCCCTTTTCGATGCCTATAAGGAACATGTGGGACCTTTTCACTGGACGCCCTGGGAAATATTCACCCGTACCTTTCCTGAGAGGGTCGCAGCCCCGGACGAGCTTACGGTTATTAGCTGGATCCTCCCTCAGAGGGAGGCAACCAAGGCGGATAACAGGAAGGAGCAGAAATACCCTTCTGAACGTTGGGCCAGGGCACGGATCTATGGGGAGGAGGTCAATGTCAAGATACGCAAACAGGTAGTGTCTGTCCTCCAGGAAGCAGGGTATGAGGCTGTGGCGCCTATGCTCTCCCCGCAGTGGGAAAGAAAAAAATCAGATCGATTTACCTTTGCCTCCACATGGTCGGAACGGCATGCCGCCTATGCCTCCGGTCTCGGGACCTTTGGGCTCTGTGATGGCTTGATCACACCCAAGGGAAAGGCCATGAGAACTGGCTCCGTGGTAACCCGTCTGAGGATTCCTCCGACATTGAGACCCTACACGGAACATCATGCGTACTGTCTTTTTTTCAAAGACGGAAGCTGTGGCGAGTGCATCGCGCGCTGTCCTGTAGGAGCCATCAGCAAGAGGGGTCACGACAAGCTGAAGTGCCTCAGCCATCTTAGACCCACAACATCAGACTACGTGAAAGCGCGCTACCACTTTGACGGTTACGGCTGTGGCCTCTGCCAGACGAAGGTGCCCTGTGAGAGCGGGATACCGGAAGGTATCTTAACATTTTGAGACAGAAGGTCAGCCTCATGTGAGAAGAAGTGTATAAACAACTGTGCGAGACCACAGCCAGACGTGGTGGCAGGTATCCGGGAGTCGACATACAGGAATTCTACGAAATGGCCCGTGTCCTCTTCAACCCATCAGCAAGCAAGCTGAATTTTCTTTAATTCTAATTCCGCTGCAATGTCAGTTATGGCAGATATGTCACGTTTAGGAGGCCACCGATTTTGTGAGTTATCCAGAAGGTAAGCCCTATGGTACACAAGCCTCGGCCCTCCTTACGGACGATACCCCCCCATCGCTCATTCATACCCAAAAAAGCGATCAATCTGGCTGCCAACAAAAAAGGTTTTTCTAAAAAAATTAGTGGGTTGTGACCTTATTTGTCAAACCCGACTGCTATGCTGCATACGGGTCGTGACGGAGTAACTGCGTTGTTGACAGATAAATGGACCTGTTTCTCTTGACTTTTAGATAAGTTAGGTATAAACGACATTCAGCAATATTCCCGAATCAAGCTCCTTCTTTTAACCTGCTAAAAAATGAGGACTTGAAATGGTAAATGACTGTCAAAAAGACCCCGTTACTCCAGACAGGTGGAGAGCGGGGTTTTATATTTTGCGATTCCGACGGGAAGACGAAGAAAATGATCGCTGCCAAGTTGGACATGAGAGCATCAAAGTCAATCACGTCCCGGAGGCCCGCAAACCGAAAACCCGCAGCCGGTCTCGTTCCAAGCTTCCCGATACCGACTCTATTGGAAAGTGATTTCAATTTGTATATGGTTTGAGATGATGCAAGTTATGCTTGAATCTCATAATTCGATTGGATGCCGTCTAAAAATGGATATTTTATGCCAATCCGCATAAAACGACATACGAAAACGCTTATGCGAAGATAACCGTTAACATTCTTTGGGTTAACGAAATAATGGAACCATTTACAGAGGCGTCTTATCCGGACAGAAACAAACAACTCCGCATTTTATGCAGATATATCTAATTATTGGTTAGGCCGTCGAAGGATTGAGAATTATGGACACACGGAAGTTTTACGACATCACTCACCGTGAACATGTGGTATGCAATCCCACGAGCGAGGAAAAACTGGCGCGTCTCGTGGAACTTCTGCGCCTCCCGACTGACGCGCAGGTGGTTGACATTGCGTGTGGTAAGGGCGAGTTCCTGATTCGCTTGGCCGAAGCCTATGGCGCTCGTGGCATGGGCATCGACATGTCTCCTTTCTTCATCACCGATTCAGAGAGAAGGCTCAAGGCGCGGGCACCGATCGCTGACATCACCTTCACTCAGATGAATGGTGCGGATTTCAAGCCAGACGAGCCGCACAGCTTAGATCTAGCGTCATGTATAGGTGCCAGTTGGGTCTTCGGGGGGCATGCTAATACTCTCGAAGCTCTGATCAGCATGGTGAGGCCCGGCGGCTGGGTGATCGTGGGAGAGCCATACTGGCAGCAGGAGCCGTCAGGGGACTACCTAGAGGCATCCGAGTGCGCGCGAGAGGACTTCGGGAGCCACTCTTCGAATGCAGAAGCCGGAGAGCGGCGAGGAACGGAGCTCGTTCACACCATCGTGAGCAGCAAGGACGACTGGGACAGGTATGAGGGCCTCCAATGGTTCGCGACAGCCGAGTACGCTCACACCCATCCGGATGATCCGGACTTGGCGGAGGTGGTTGAGCGCGTGAGCAAGGCGAAGGCGGCATACCTGCGTTGGGGGCGCGACACGCTTGGTTGGGCGATCTACATGTTCAGATCGCGCTCTGCGGCCTAACGGATGAACGCGAGCCGGGATAGGCCGGCTGGCTCGCTTCGCTCGGTCACATTTACTACCGGCCGCGTTATCCGAGACGAACCTGCGAGAGTACCTCATGAAAATTACTCAGATCACTCGGAAAGACCTATTCGATTCGATGGTTGTAGAAGAAGTTAATTGGGCAGGGTCTCTGGAGGAGGCTGAATTTCTTTCCCGACTGTATGATCTGAAATCGATGCCGTCCACAGACAACCGGTTTCCTGATGCTGCTGGTGATATCTGGCAGCATCGAATCAATAACTATGACTGGGAGGCGCATTGGGTCTTTTATGATCGCCGCTTTGACCTCATGAACGGCGATGATGAACTTCTTCTCAAATTTCTAGCCGAAACGGTTCATCCTATCGTTCGGCCAGACGTAACCGAGTCCCATAAGTTGGTGCAGTTATACAACAAGTACTTGAGAAATGATGGTTTCGAACTGGCCGAAAAAAGTCGAATCTCGGGGAAACCAATATATGTAGGCCGCAATATCGGTGTATCTACAGTTCCAGGGCTTTCCGCCGCCAAGGAGTCCTTCAGCGGTACAGATGTTGTCTATGTTACGCAGCAGATAACGCGAATGGAGGCTGCCATTCTCAACGATCCTGGCCTCGCCATAGGGACCGCAAAAGAACTCGTGGAGACTTGCTGCAAAACCATTTTAGTGGAGCGAGGACTAGAGATTCCCAAGAACGATGACTTACCTCAACTAGTAAAACGGACAGTAAAGGAACTGAAGCTCACTCCGGATGATATACCGGATCGAGCGAAGGCTGTTGATACCATCCGAATCCTTCTCAGCAATTTGGCGACCATAACAAATGGTATCGCTGAGCTTCGAAACAAATACGGGACGGGACACGGGAAGGCAGCGACTTCGAAAGGCCTAGGGCCGCGTCATGCCAAACTCGCAGTTGGAGCAGCATCCACGCTCGCTGTGTTTTTAGCAGAAACGCATAGGGAAGGTAGTGATGGCTAACGAACAGCTTCAACCCAGACAGGCTTTTTCTTTGGCGTTCCAGAGCCAGCTGGTTACGCTGAGCGTCCAACCCAAGGTTGATTATCCGATAGCGACATATTAAGCGCCTGATTTGATTAATGATACCAACGCAATTAATAACCTGGTATTCTCGGTGGGCAGTTAATTGATGATGCAAGTATCCTTAATTATAAATGTCACAGGTTGTACCGCTATTTAGATATTCTCAATAGATCATGGGTTGACGAGAAAATGCGATGCTATCACAGTATATGAAATCATTTGACATTTTGTCGCAGTTCTGCTCCAACTGGCCCTAAGGCTATACAAATAAGAGAAGTTTCGCCCGAGGATGCACTCGCTTTGCGATTGACACTTAATCCTCATCCTCGCCTATTTTAATCGATTAGAATAAATAATTACCACAGTTAAGACAACCGAATGTTTACCAATATCAAACCTTGAATATTTTGATCGATCCCATGTAGACCATCTATGCGGGATCATGCACAATTTTTCAATTGAAGAAGGGGCGCGAGATGGTCGATTTCAGTAAACGCATTGGTAATAAGACCACTCAGAAGGTACTCGATCCAGTCAAGCTCTATGATTCGCTGGACCGAGCAAGCGACAAGGGACCACTACGACCTGTGCAGGAGCGGCTACTCTCCGAATGGTATGAGACTCGCCGAAAAGACCAAAATGTCATCCTCAAACTACATACCGGGCAGGGAAAGACATTACTTGGCCTTCTTATCCTACAATCGAAGCTCAATGAAGGAGTCAGCCCTGCGCTCTATCTATGCCCGAACCATTTCTTGGTCAAACAGACTGTGGAGCAAGCACGTCAATTTGGCATTCGTTGCGTAACGGCCGATGATGAACTCCCCGACGAATTTACCGAAGGCCGAGCCATCCTGGTTACCGTCGTACACAAGCTGTTCAATGGACTCACCAAGTTCAAACTGGGCACTAAATCATTACCAGTCGGCTCAGTGGTCATTGACGATGCACATGCGTGCATCGACGCCATAAAGGATCAGTTCGTGATTACGCTTCACCGAAGCAGGCCAAACGAATCAAACGCCTATAGTGAGTTATTAGCACTATTCGAGAATGAGTTGCGTGGGCAAGGAGAGGGTAGTTTTGAGGATATCAAACGCGAAGATTATGGCTCATACCTTCCCGTCCCTTACTGGGACTGGTGGGATAAGAGCAGCGAAGTAGCTAGAATTCTTTCTCGATATTCCGATACTGATGCCATCAAATTCACCTGGCCACTCCTTAAAGACTCACTCCGCCACACAATGTGCTTGATATCTGGCACTCAGGCAGTGATCGCACCATATCTACCACCACTGGACGATTTTGGCAGCTACACTAACGCAAGCCATCGTGTTTTTATGTCTGCTACAGTTACTGATGACTCCTTCCTAGTAAAAGGCTTAGGCCTCGCTCCAAATACCATTCAGAATCCACTTGTAGACCCCAATGAGACTTGGTCTGGTGAAAAGATGGTTCTTATGCCCTCACTCATTGACGAAAGACTTTCCCGCGCTTCGATCGTTAAGGTCTTTTCTAAAGAGAATGTGGTACGGCAGTTCGGTATTGTTGTTCTCGTCCCTAGCGCCAAGCGCTGTGCGGACTGGGGCAAATATGGAGCCCGCGTTGTCGACAAAGGCTCAATTAACCAAGCGCTCGAGAGTCTCCGCAATCGAACATATTCTAAGGCGATTGTACTCGCGAATTACTATGACGGTATTGACCTCCCTGATAACATGTGCCGAATACTCGTAATAGATTCCAAACCATTCGCAGAAGAACTATTCGATAGATACGTCGAAGATCGGCGGCAAGGAAGTAAGATCCAGGCAGGGCGAATCGCGCGTATTATCGAGCAAGGAATGGGACGCTCCGTCCGTGGTGAGAAGGATTACTGTGTTATTGTTATTATAGGATCAGATCTCGTACGCGCCCTTCAAGCACCCGGCCAACGAGATTTCTTCTCTGATCAGACTCGCACACAAATTCAACTTGGGAAGGATATCGCCGAGTTCACAAAAGAAGAAATCGCCGACGGTACGGATGCGATGGTTGCTTTCAACAGTCTGGTAAAGCAGTGTCTCAATCGTGATGCAGGCTGGAAGGACTGGTATAGTACACAAATGAACAAAATGGAATCGCGAGGGCAGCCTACACGGGAAGATCTCCTTAAAGTATTCCAAACAGAAGTCAACGCAGAGAGAGAATTCCAAGGAGGCAACTACGACCGTGCTGCGGATTTCATCCAAGGCATCCTTGACACTCAAGAACCGGACGAGTCAGACAGAGGCTGGTACTTGCAAGAGTTCGCTAGATACACTTACCCGAGCAGTAAAGCCAAATCGAATGAACTACAGCGAAATGCTCATAAATTTAACCGAAGCCTCTTATGTCCCAAAGAAAACATGATTTTTACCAAAGTTAAAACCCTTACGCCAGAGAAACGGCTTGAACGAATCAAAGCGTGGATATCCTCTCATGAATTCTTCGAGGATTTAGCTACAGAACTTGATACAATCCTAACACACCTCGCTTTCGGCGTAATCGCCGACCACTTTGAACAAGCGCTCCAGGATCTCGCAGGTGCAATAGGCTTCGAAAGTGATCGTCCTGAAAAGGAATGGAAGAAGGGCCCTGATAATTTATGGGGGCTGCGCGACGACAGATACCTTCTTTTTGAGTGTAAGAGTGAGGTCGTATTAACCCGGGCGGAAATCAACAAACGGGAAACCGATCAGATGAACCGCAGCAGTGCCTGGTTCAATCGCTACTACCCTGGCTCCAAAGTCACCCGTTTTCTTATTATTCCAACAAATAAACTTGCAATTGACGCCGCGCTTAATGATGATGTCATAATCATGCGAAAGAAACACCTGGACCAACTGGTAAAGAATGTTCGTGGATTTTTTAATGAGTTCCGGAAAGTAGACCTTCGCGACCTATCAGAGCGCAAAATCGAAGACTACTTGCGTACGCACAAGATAACAGTTGTCGATCTCACTAGCGGCTACGGGCAGAAGCCCATCGGACACAAGGGATCATGAGTGAATCATTCAGGGCGCGTAAAAGGGTCGGCTTAAGGGAAGATGTTCGACAGAAGTGCCACCAAGGGCTAAGAAACAATTGAGGTCCTCTGTGAATCTGATATTTACCCCAGGTTTCTAATCCCTTATAAAGCTTGTTTTACCTCAAACAAATCGGAAAAATAAGGGCTTCGCAATAACGTGTGATATCCAATTCACGAGGCGGGAGATTCCAGGATTATCCGAAGGACGAGTAGCCTGGCCCTGATTTTATTAAGGAGTCCACGAATATTCCGAACTTGATTTTCTCATCCAGCGGATTACCACTGTGCAAGTATGGTTGAATCTAATAATTCCGGTGGACGTGCTGTAAAATGAGATTCTCATGCCTATCCGCATAACACGACATACGAAAACGATAATGCGGAGATAACCCATCAAATGCAATGGGTTAACCCGAACCATTTTGGACGTACAGGAAGAAGAATATATGATTAAAAGCCACTTGCCGAGAAAGCATTACTTTATCATCTCCGATATTCATTTGGGAGGGTTGCCCAACTCGAAAGCCAGTTTAAGCACCCAGCTTTGTCCCCCTTCCATTCGCAAAAGGCTATCCGGATTAATAGGCTTTTTGAACAATTATGACCAGAATTCCGCTGTTGATCTCGTTATTAACGGGGATTTTATCGATTTTTTGCTACCTGCTTCCCATACGCAAACGGCTGATTCAAAATCCATTCAACCCGCATTCACGACAGATACGGAACTATTGGAACGTAAATTGAAAATTGCGCTCTACGGATCAGAAGACGAAAAGAATGCGGATTCCCTCATTTCCGAATTGTCTAGGTTTGTTTCTTCCGGCAATAAAATTACTCTTTTAATGGGCAACCATGACCTTGAATGGTCCTTGCCAGAAATCAGACGGGGCTTTATCGAATCGCTGGCGGTGCGAAAAAAATGCCATGTCGAGCTAATATTTGACGGCGAGGCTTATGAACGGCATGGCTTATTGGTTGAACATGGTAACCGATATGATGGCTGGAATGCCGTAAACTATTCCATGCTCAGGTCTTATAGATCGGCACGCTCGCGCAGGGAAAAGACGGTAATATTCAACCCTCCGGCCGGATCCCATCTCGTCACCAAAATAATGAATCGACTGAAAGGAAGATATGGATTTATTGATTTACTGAAGCCGGAGAACCATTCTGCCATCCCCCTTCTGCTATCGCTCGAACCGGGTTTGATTCATGAACTAAAAAGTTTAATGCATCTTTTGCCGAGGGTTGCCGCCCGGTCAGTTGCTGAAGGAAGGCCGCCAAAAAGGGCGTCTTATATATCCGCTATCATTCCAAACAAAAATGACCCTTTGAAGCACGCTGTAGACGCTCAACTAAATTTGATCGATTATGTAGGCTCGGAGGATCCATATTCCGTATCAATCGAACTGCTGGACGGCTTTGTCGGGCACCCAAAAATGGCCAATGGGCCGAGTATTCGGGAGATGCAAATCAGCAGCAGAAGATGGCAATGGATACATGACGTTCAAGGCTTTTGGCAACGGTACCAAAATAAAGACAAAGAAATCACTGATGATGATTTTATAAAACTGCGAGAAGGGTTTATTGCACGCAGGCACCTGATTAAAGAGACGTCTGACATCGGGAAAGAATCAGAACAATATCTGTCCCAGGCGCGTCGGCTGATCAGCCTGGGAAGCAAAGTGGTTGTTTTCGGACATACCCATTTGCCGAAATTCGTACCGTTACCGTCCGGTGGGATCTATATCAATTCAGGAACTTGGTGCCCAATCATTAAACTCCCTCAGGAATTATACGATCCCGGTTTGCCGTCAAAAGATATCCTGCCACTGCTAAAAGATTTCACTGACGATCTCATCCATAAACCTTTGGAAAAATCGATTCGTTTCCAATCAACATTTGCAAAGGTGTCTTTTTCGCCGAAAAACAGGATGATATCCGCTGGCCTTTATGAAATGACATCTGAAAACAACATTGTTTGCTTAAAAGAGGAAGGATTTTAAGAATGATTCCGATGAATCCAAGTCTCTTTCAGAAAGCCAAATCTGTCATTGCACGCGTTACAGCGATCATTGGCGACAAAGAGGTCGCGTGTACCGGATTTCTGGTTTCTCCAGTTCACTTTATCACCCCGGCGCATTGCTTAGTATGTGAGGAAAATGCGTGGGGGAGGAACATCGGAGAAGCAAAACTGACACTACGTTTTTTTTATGCATCAGACACCCCTATTGAACGAGAAGCGGTTTTATTTAAAAATGGGTTACCCGATATCGATGCGGCGTTGTTTTCCCTTGCGGAACCGATCGATATTAACATGCCGGATTTTATAGCAAACGTCTATGACGGAGCATCTTGGGACAGTTTTGCATTTACTAAAAGAAGAGGCAGTGACGGAGAACCCTTCCACGGGATTGTGCTCGATACTGATGGCCGTTTTTATGGGGACCGCGGATTTATCGAGTTGGATTGCGGTCAGATCGGCCATCAGGAAATCGATGGCGCATCGGGTGCCCCCCTGGTATACGAAGGGAGCATATTCGGGATGCTGGTTATACAACCGAAGTTCTACTGGCAGTATTTCGCCCAGGAAAATATGGGAGATGTCTCTGTACCAGAATTCGGACGATTGATAGGTATTTCTTTTCAACAACTTAAAAGCGTCCTTGATTCTATCGATCCCGAATTGCCGCACCATGTGTTTGTTAAAAATCCGATTACCAGACCAGACTATTTTGACAAGGGTATCGGCCATTACGATAAAACACGCATTGATCCTGATAATCACTTCACGCTATTCGTCGAAGATCCAGTCCCCATTGAAAAAATATGGATTGAACCCAACTATCATATAATGCCAGGGTGCCTTAAGAATGAGAAACTGTTCCTGGACGTTTGCCTTCAAATTCTAAAGCGTCAACGACTTTTGGTGATCAGCGGCCCTTATGGGAGCGGAAAAACAATCGCTTCAAAAAAACTGCAGTTGCATCTGCGATCGAAAGGCGAAGACGTCATTTTTTTGTCGGCAAGAGATCTTTATGATTTCATTAAACCCAGGGAATTTATGGCACAGGTGAAACACCGGAAGCAGCCTGCCAGAGATCTTTATGTTATTATCGATCGATTCGACGAACTGAACCTAATCGGAAAAGAGCGCGGCGAAATAAAGGACCAGATTCTCAACCAATGTGTTTTAACATCACAGACTACCGATGGCATTTTTTTCATTGCCAATACCAGAAATATTCCGGTAACCGCGACAGATCGGAATCGCGAAGAAACCGAAGACGATATTTTGTGGCTGGGATTGGGGGCGGCGCTGGAAGAATATGGCTACAGAGGTGGAGATATCGAATACCTGCGAATGGAATACTTTTTGGGGCCGCAGGTAAATGAATGGCTTGAAAACTACACCTGGTACTGGGAGGAGAAATCTGGAAAAGAACTTTTGATTCGAAAGGATTATCTGAAACGACAGCACAAAAAACTCCCCCGCTTGTGCCGGATACCCTTGCTGCTGCATATCGTTGCCAGGTACGCGGTGTCCCGGTTTCTAGAAGATGATTTTGACCTGAATTTGGATGAACCCGGCGATATTTACTTTTTGTACGAAAAATTCGTAAACGATACGATTTCTGGAAAATACAAATTGGAAGGCAGAAGGTCGCCACTCAATATAAAAGAGTTTTCCAGGGACTATGGCTCCTTTTTAAAAGAACTGGCAACCTATATCGCCAGTAAAACTACCATACATGCACCTGGGGTGGTCGATGGAATTTTAATAGACGAAAATGAGAAAGAGTACGCGATAGAGGAAATTCATGTTAAAAATCTGGTTAAATCTTCTGTAAGGAAGGCTGGTATCCACCTGGATCAACAGAGTGATCTTCAAAAAGTCGCCGGCAATTTTTACAGCTGTTATTTTCTTGAACGTTTCCGCGGGCGATGGTCTTTTCGGGATAACAATGTATTGTTTTGCCTTCTATCCGAGACGTATTTCAATGCGTTGGAGAAAATCATTGAGCATTTTGATCCTCTGTCTCCGATGAACTGCGACAAGGACTTGAGAAATCTCGAACCGATTCGGATCGTGCCGCAAGTTGTGGAAATGCTGTTTTCAAGGATACGAACAATGGTAGAGAGCGACCGGTATCAGATTAAGCGATACCTTCAGTACCTGATTGAGACCCACCAGCTTTTATTCGTCGGAAAGGAGGTATTAAAAGATATCTCGCTAGAGCGTATCAATATTGACATATTGTTATGCCTGATTTACGGTTTTCTGCACAGAGGTGAAAGGGAAGCACATATCAATTTCTATAAACGAATGAATTGGTATATCCAGTCGGTAAAGTATATCGACGATAATCAAAGATACTTAAACGTGGTGCGGCGGTTAAGCAGGGGGCTAAAAATTCAGCGTGCATATCACAAACGGATCAATTTCAAGGGGTATAATTTTTCTGGATCAGAATTCGTTGATGTGGGCTTTCTGCAGTGCAAATTCGAGGACACCATTTTTGATTTCGCCACGTTGAATTCGGTTACGTTTAAGCTGTGCTCCATGAAAAAAATGAAGTGGAGGGAATTAAGGGGCACTATAGAATTTCACAACTGCATCATCAAAGAGCTGCACATAAACAGGGCCGGACCTTTGGAACTCACTTTTCACAGGTGTTCCCTCCAGTCCATCGAGGTTCACAATCTTGCCCTCGATAACAGGGACGGAATTCGCCTGCGTTTTTTTAAATCCGACCTGGGCGGGAATTTGATTTTCAAGAATATCTCCCATGGATACCTCGATATTGATCAGAGTTTTTGGGGTTCCATCAATGTGGAGAACTCAAAATTCTGTGCAACGATTTCTGATTCGATTTACACGACACAAGCCAAGAATCGGTGGAAAGGAAACGCCAATACAAATGGTTATATCGAATATAAAAACAAAGGCGATACCAAATACCAAAGATTGGCGCAGCAAAAACAAGGTGTAGAGGAGTTTGCTGTAACTGCTGAAAAATTTAGACGTCAATGCATATAGTAAGAAACCGATTCACCTGGTGAATCCGGGCAGGACAAATGTAATAGGCTATCTTCCTGGGATTTGACCACGGTAACAATTTGAAATAATAACAAATAGTTCTAAAGCCCACCTTGATTTCGGTCTTAAAACCCCCTTTTGAGGGCCAAAATGAGCGGTTTAAAAGTGTCGTTAGGGAAAGGATTAGAACAGCAACTGAACGATACATGCAAACAACAGCCGGGCAAACAGGTAAAGGTTAAGAATCGCAACCGAACATGGATGCGCTAAAAGAAAACGGCAAAGCGCTGTCCAACTTGATCAATGAAGCGGACTAACGCCGCTTATTTCAGTGGTGGCCGGACGCTCCGCTTGCTGGTGATCCGCGGCGATTCAACAATAATTATCCTATTCTTGACTCATTATCGCGCAAGAATAATTGTGTATACCGAGTCTAAACATGAGCGCCAATACATCGATCTCTTGATCACAGCGTGCCGCTTAGAGAAATTGGAATGACCAACCTGAAGTCACCAGAAACCAAGGACTCCCCTTGGGCACGAAAAGCAGAGCGTTACATCGCAAGCGGTCAAAAAGCGCGCGCGCTCCGTCTTCTTGAGCGGGTTGTTGAGTACAGTATGCCGCTTTTCCCGGATTCACCGGAATTGCAGGAAGATCGCCGACTGGCATGGCTTTACAGAATAGATCTGCTACGGGAGTGGGGTAGGCTGTCGGAGGCCTTGGCGTGGACATGCCTGGAGTGCGAACTCAATCCACAGAACGTGACTGCACGGGTGCTCAAAGAGAATCTCAAAGAAGCTCTCAACCTGCATGCTCAGCAGGGTCAGCCCCCTGTGGGAAAACAGGAAAAGAAGGCTTTGGAGCCCGAGCTATGGTCCGGTGTTGCCGGGATGCGTGAAGTCAAGCTCATCCTAGAGCGGGATGTCATTCTGCCACTGCGTAATCGGGAACTCTATCGTCATTACAAGGTTGACCTTCCCAATGGTGTTATTCTCTACGGGCCGCCAGGGTGCGGCAAAACGTTTATCGCAAGAAAACTGTCAAGTATCTTGAAATTGGACTTTCTTGAAACAAAACCATCTGACCTGGCAAGCACCTATGTGCACGGTGGGCAGAAAAGGATTCGCGCACTCTTTGAAAGCGCAAAGAAACACGCCCCGGCGGTTGTTTTTCTGGATGAGCTGGATGCCATGTTGCCCAATAGGGGGGATCATGATGTAAGCCACCACTATAAAAGTGAAGTGAATGAATTCTTGGTCCAATTGAATGAATGCTCTAAGCGGGGCATTTTGATCATAGGGGCAACCAATCTCATAGAGGCCATCGATCCTGCCGCACTAAGGCCTGGACGTTTCGACCGGAAGGTCTTCATTGGTCCGCCGGATCTGGAGGCAAGATTGGAGATGCTGAAGCTTCATATGGCTGATCGTCCACAAGATGAAATGGACTGGCTTGATCTGGCGGAACAATGTGAATTCTATACAAGCGCGGAAATTGGGAATATAGTTGATGAGGCGGCCAGGATCGCAGTAGAGGAACAAAGGCGAATTCAACAGAACGATCTTCTTCAGGCCATGAAGGATAATCCGCCAGCGCTATCTGAGGCAAAGATTCATGATATGAAAACACGTATCGGGTTCGTCTGAAAACACCATGATTCAGATTGCAAAGATATCCTTCACAACAACTCTGTCTGATGCAGTCATGAGCGTGAGCGGTACAAAGGAAATAGAGAGAAGCTGTTGCAGATTCAATGAAGGAGCTTCGGATGAGGCTTGTCCGCAATACGGGGAATGACCGCGTCATTGACATCCTTCGCCCGGCCCTAGCAGGCGGCCAGCAGCTCGATATAGCCACCCCAGCCTTCTCTTTGTTCGCCTTCGCGTCGGTGGTCAGTGAGCTGGAAAACGTGCGAAGATGCCGCCTCATTCTGCCACCTGCCCAATTTGGGAACAGCATTCTGGGAACAGGGGCGGATCGGGCGGCGCGCAACCGTTTGGATACACGGTGGCTTGGCCGGCAATTGGCCCGCTGGATCGATAACAATACCGAGGTGCGTCAGGCCCTTGGTCCGGTCCCCCAAGGCGCTCTTGTGGTGCGTGATGGGAATATCCGTCCTCTCCAAGCCCTGATCGGCTCCCTTGCCTTTACCACTGACGGTCTCGGTCTCGCTCCTGGCAATCCCATGAGCCTCATCCAGGCATCCGAGACAGAGGAAGAGGCGGCCCTGCTCAGCCAGTGGTTCGAGTCCCAATGGTCGGCCCTGTCCGCTGACAGCGGGGCCAAATTACGGCTCATGGAAACCCTGGACCTCTTGACGGCCCGTCACGATCCCTTCAGGATCTATGCCCTAATCCTGTTTTACCTGTTTCGCGACCGTGGCGACGACATGGATGAAGAGCGAATTGTCAAATCGGCCACGGGGATCCGCAATACCGTGGTCTGGAGAAAGCTCTTCAAGTTCCAGCGAGATGGCGTGATCGGCGCTATTGACAAACTGAATCGTTTTGGGGGCTGCATCATCGCCGACAGCGTCGGGCTCGGGAAAACCTTCGAGGCCCTGGCCATCATCAAATATCACGAACTGCGCAATGACCGGGTGCTGGTACTGTGTCCGAAACGGCTCCGCGATAACTGGACCCTTTATAAGGCCAACGACCGCCGCAATTTCCTTGCCCCGGACCGCTTCAATTACGACGTCCTCAATCATACAGACCTGTCCCGGAATGGGGGGCATTCAGGTGACATTGATCTGGCAAACGTCAACTGGGGCAATTATGATCTTGTCGTCATCGATGAATCCCACAATTTCCGCAACAAGCGGACCCCCAGGCAGGGTGGAGAAACACGGTACGACCGTCTCATGCGAAAGATTATTCGGGAAGGCGTCAAGACCCGGGTGCTCATGCTTTCGGCCACGCCGGTCAACAACCGCATGGCCGACCTGCGCAACCAGATCGCCTTTGCCACCGAGGGAGATGACACGACCTTGTTCACCCACGGCATCGCCAGCATCGACAGCACCACCCGGCTTGCCCAAAAACAGTTCAACCGCTGGCTCGACCTCAATGAGGAAGATCGCACGCCCCTGCGTCTGATCGACATGCTCGGGTTCGATTATTTTACGCTCCTCGATCTGCTGACCATTGCCCGCTCCCGAAAGCACATTGAAAAATACTACGGCACTGCTGAAACCGGTCGTTTCCCGGAGCGACTCAAGCCCATCAATATCAAGGCCGACGTTGACCGTGCAGGCCAATTCCAATCGATCCGCGAAATCAACCTCGAAATCCGGCGCCTCAACCTGTCCGCCTATGCGCCCCTCCGTTATGTCCTGCCCCACAAACAGGAGGCCTATGACAGAAAATACAGCACTGAGATTCGCGGGGGAGAAGGCTTCTTCCGTCAGGTGGACCGTGAAGAAAGCCTGATCCACCTGCTTCGCGTCAACGTACTCAAGCGGATGGAAAGCGCCGTGCCATCGTTTGCCCTCACGGTGGAACGCCAGTTGCGGGACGTGGAGGCCACGCTGGTGCGCATCGAGGGCCAGAGCCAGACCCTGGAGGAGATCGACATCGAAGACGTGGATATAGACGATCCGGTCTTTGAGAGCCTTTTGGTGGGACGAAAGGTCAAGGTCCTGCTCAAGGACGTGGACCTTGTCCGCTGGAGACAGGATCTGATCGAGGACCGCAACCGCCTCGCCACCCTCCACGCGGCTGCCGTGCAGGTCGATGCGGCCAGGGACGCCAAACTGGCTGCCCTGCGAGAAATGATCGAGGGCAAGTGTACCCACCCCATCAACCCGGGGAACCGCAAGGTCATCGTCTTTACTGCATTTGCAGATACGGCCAGATACCTCTATGCACAGCTCGGCCCGTGGGCCAAAACCAACCTTCACATCGAGTCCGCGCTGGTGACTGGATCAGGCGCCAACCAAACCACCCTGACTGGCCTGCGAAAGGATCTCGGCTCGATCCTCACCGCCTTTTCCCCTCGATCAAAGGAAAGGCCAGAGGAACTGGCCCATGAAGGTGAATTGGATCTCCTCATTGCCACGGACTGCATTTCAGAGGGCCAGAATCTGCAGGACTGCGACTGGCTTATCAACTACGATATCCACTGGAACCCGGTGCGCATCATCCAACGGTTTGGCCGCATCGACCGCATCGGCTCACCCAATGAACGGATTCAGCTCGTCAATTTCTGGCCCAATATGGAGCTGGAGGAATACATCAACCTGGAGCAGCGGGTGAGCGGCCGGATGGTGCTCCTGGATATCTCGGCAACGGGCGAGGAAAACCTGATCGAACAGCAATCCGGCAACCAGATGAACGACCTGGAATACCGGCGCAAACAACTCCTGAAGCTACAGGAGGCCGTCATTGACCTGGAGGACCTCTCCACCGGCATTTCAATTGCCGACTTAACCCTTACCGATTTCCGCATCGATCTGGCCCAATACCTCGGGGACCATCCGGGCATCTTGGAAAACATGCCCCTGGGCGCCTGCGCAGTCACCATCCCGCCTGACCCGGGCATTCCGCCAGGGGTCATTTTCTGCATGCGGGCCGAAGGGGATGCGGCAAGGCGTATAGCAAGGGACGGGTATCCGCTGGCCCCAACCTATCTGGTCCATATGGATCAGGCAGGGGCTGTCCTGCTTCCTTACACCCAGACCCGGCAGATCCTGGACCGGCTCAAGCGCGCATGCCTCGGCCGGGACCTGCCCGACATGGCTGCCTGGAAGGGGTTTGAAAGGGCCACGCGGGAGGGGGAGAACATGAGCGGCGTACAACGACTGCTGGCTGGCGCTGTGGCGTCGGTGGCAGGCAAGAATGAGGAACGGGCCGTAGCCAGTCTGTTCAAGCCAGGAGGGACACACGCCCTCCAGGGAGAATTCGCCGGGGTCAACGACTTCGAGGCACTGACCTACCTGGTGGTTCTTCCGGAGGCGTCTGCATGAACAGTGAAACGATTGTCGCAGCTCTTGATCTCCCCTTCAGTAGTCGCTTGGATCAGAGGGTGCCCAAAAAGCTGCTGGTGGAGAATGGCGCGGCCACGTCAGCAGATAAACGGTATATCACCGAAGGGATCGAATCGATTTACTGGCTCGCGGCGCTCAAGCCCACCACCATCGGAGTCCCGGAATACCGGGACAGTATCCGCGAATACCTGGAAATCGCCCTATTGCGCCTCACCCTTCGGCCCGAGGCCAGGATAGCCCGTCTGGTGGAACTGGTGCATCGGGCCGTGCCCTATCCAGTCTTGCTGCTGACGGACCGCGATGACGCCACGGAGATTTCAGCAGCCCACAAACGCTGGTCCCAGGGTGAAGCAGGCAAGACGGTGCTGGATGGGGAGATCGTCGCTGTGCATTGCGGCGAGAAGGATTATACGGAACATATGACTGAGTTTCTGGAGCTTCTGGGCCTGGGCAGACAGCCCCGAACCAGCATATATGCCCTGTATCAGGGTTGGCTCGAAACCCTGCTAACCCTCCAGGCTGCCCGGTTGACCGGTCTGTTCAACCCTTCCCCGAATCCTCCACATGCCGCGGCGAGACAGGAGGCCCTCGGTGAGTGTGCATGGCTGGAGTCTGAAATGACCCGCCTGCGCAAGACTGCTGCCAAAGAAAAACAGGTATCGCGGCAGGTGGAACTGAATTTAGAGCTGAAACGGGTGGAAGCGGCCCTGGCCGCCGCCCGTGCGAGACTATGAGAGGCAAGACGATGAAAAAGCTGATATTAAACGATGCCGAAACCCGTTCCACCGATACCGTGGCGGAAAACATTGAGCAATTGAAGGCCTTGTTCCCAGAGGCCTTCATCGAGGGAAAGATAGACTTCGAGGTCCTCAAGCAACTCCTTGGAGGCGATGTGGACGAGCGGGAAGAAAAGTACGGCCTCAACTGGCATGGCAAACGCCGCGCCAGGCAGCTTGCCCTCACCCCGTCTACCGGCACGCTCCGGCCCTGCCCGGAAGAGAGCGTGGACTGGGACACCACGCAAAACATCATGATCGAAGGCGATAACCTCGAAGTCCTGAAGCTCCTCCAGAAAAGCTACGCCGGGAGGGTAAAAGTCGTCTGCATTGACCCGCCCTATAACACAGGCAAAGACTTCGTCTATCCGGACAATTTCCAGGACAATATCCGGAACTACCTTGAACTCACCGGCCAGGTGGAAGGCGGCAGGAAGATCACGAGCAACACCGAGGCCAGTGGTCGATTTCATACGGACTGGCTGAATATGATGTATCCAAGGTTGAAGCTGGCGAGAAATTTGTTGAAGAACGATGGCGTAATCTTTGTCAGCATCGATGATGGAGAACTCCCCGCGTTGCGGATTGCAATGAATGAAATTCTGGGTGAGGAGAACTTTCTCGCCTGCTTCATCTGGAAGAGCAGGCAAAATAAAGATAACCGGACAGTCACCGGCGCTTCAATTGATCACGAATACGTGCTTTGTTATGGAAATTCGATTAGAGGTGCAGACCGGAATCGAAGTCAATATTCCAACCCTGACGGCGATAAACGTGGAGACTGGGCTAGCGCTAATATGGTAGGGATCGCTACAGCAGACCGTAGACCAAACCTGCACTATGACTTAATCGATCCGGTCACTGGGTTGAACTACGGATGCCCTGACATGGGCTGGAGGTATGATCGTACCACAATGGCCCGTCTCATAGCGGAGGACCGGATACTATGGCCCGAAAATCCTTCTGGAAGACCGCGACGAAAAGCATTCCTTTCAGAAATGGACTCCGAATTTACTGGGTTTTCGACGATTATCGGGGATGAGGTATTTACCCGAGATGGGACAGCCGATATAGACAGCATATTCGAAGTTCGCGTTTTTTCCTTTCCAAAGCCGGTGCGCCTCCTTGCAAGTCTAGTTGAACAAGGTGCCTATGATGGAGATATCGTTATGGATTTTTTTGCTGGTTCGGGGTCAACCGCTCATGCCACTCTCGAACAAAACGCTTCAGACGGCACTAATCGACGTTTCATTCTTGTTCAGCTCCAAGAACCAGTCGATCCTCACAACAAGGATCAGAAGACGGCGGCAGCCTTTTGCGACAAAATTGGAAAACCTCGCAACATCGCTGAACTAACCAAAGAACGCCTCCGCCGCGCCGCCAAGAAAATCAAGGACGAGAACCCTATGTTCGCTGGCGACCTCGGCTTTCGCGTCTTCAAACTGGACTCCACCAATATTCGGGAATGGGAACCGGATCGGGATAACCTTGACCAGACGCTGCTTGACCATATGGAGCATATCAAGGAAGGCCGGACCCAGGAGGACATCCTCTACGAGCTGCTGCTCAAGCTGGGGCTTGATCTGTGCGTTCCCATGGAAAAACGGAGCATTGCGGGGAAAGAGGTTTACAGCATCGGTGCTGGCGTGTTGATCGCCTGTCTGACCGAGAATATCGGTCGAGAGGAGGCTGAGTCCCTGGCCCAGGGGATCGTCGAATGGCAGAAATCCTTGGCCCCGGCAGGAGACACCACCTGCGTTTTCCGGGACAGTGCCTTTCAGGACGATGTGGCCAAGACCAACCTTGCCGCCATCCTCGAACAACACGGCATCGCCAACGTGAGGAGTCTGTGATCATGGGCAAGGACCTTACCACATCCGAAATCGATCGGCAGAACTTCCTCAACGTAACGTTTCAGACTCCTCCCCCCGCCCCCTCCCGCTGGGAGGGGGAGTGAACGGTTACTCCGTAACAACCCATATGCCTTGACCGAATATGAGGGTTTACGGGGTAACCGGTTGAAGACGTTGAAATTAGCTATTAGCAAACATTTTGGTAGCGAAACAGATTTCGTTACCAGATCCGAACATTGGCTGGAAAGCCAAAGCCGTGGAAGCGGGGTCCTGTCTACCGCCGACATAGAAGATGAGTAAGCCAATTTATGTCTAAAAGGGCAACGGGAACGAAAGTTTAGAAATGAGATTTAGAAATAAAAGCGTGCAACCCATATGAATTATTATGATATTTATTTCTACGCATGATTCGTGCTTAAACAGTTGAAGAAAGAGGAATGGAAGAAACCCTATGAAACTCCACTTCGAGCCCAACCTCGATTACCAACTCCAGGCCGTGGAAGCGGTGTGCGACCTATTCAGGGGCCAGGAGATCTGCCGTACCGAGTTCACCGTTACCCGAGACCCTACGGATCCCCAGTTTCGGCTGGCCTTTGCCGAAAATGACCTTGGCATCGGCAACCGGCTCACATTGCTGGATGATGAACTGCTGAAAAACCTGAACGACATCCAGCTTCGCAATGGCCTGGCACCCTCAACCTCCCTTGCCTCCGGCGATTTTACCGTTGAAATGGAGACGGGAACAGGCAAGACCTATGTCTATTCGCGAACCATGTTTGAGCTGAACAAGCGGTATGGGTTTACCAAATTCGTGATCGTGGTCCCTTCCGTGGCCATTAAAGAAGGCGTGTACAAATCCCTCCAGATTACCGAGGACCACTTCAAAGGCCTCTACGCTGGCGTCCCCTTCGACTATTTTATCTACGATTCGGCCAAGCTTGGCCAGGTACGGAACTTCGCCACCAGCCCGCATATCCAGATCATGGTGGTCACGGTCGGGGCCATCAATAAAAAGGATGTCAACAACCTCTACAAGGACAGCGAAAAGACCGGCGGCGAAAGGCCCATTGATCTGATCCGGGCAACACGGCCCATCATCATTGTGGATGAACCCCAGAGTGTGGACGGGGGGCTGGAAGGCCAAGGTAAAAAGGCCCTGAGGGCGATGAATCCACTTTGCACCCTCCGCTATTCGGCGACCCATGTGGACAAACACCACATGGTGTACCGCCTCGACGCTGTGGATGCCTATGAGGCCAAGCTGGTGAAACAGATCGAGGTCGCCTCTGCCACCGTGGAAGACGCCTATAACAAACCGTATGTGAGGCTGCTCAAAGTAGAAAACAGGAAGGGCCGCATATCCGCCAGAGTGGAGCTGGATGTGGAGACCGGGGGTGGGGTCAGGCGACAGGAGGTCACAGTCCAGGACGGCGACAATCTGGAGCAAACCACCCGACGGGCCATCTATAGCGACTGCCGCATTGGCGAGATACGGGTCGAGAAGGGAAATGAATACATGGAACTGCGCGTCCCCGGCGGGGAGCAGTTCTTAAGGCCCGGACAGGCCTGGGGCGATGTGGATCATCTGTCCGTGCAGCGAGAGATGATCCGGCGGACCATTCGGGAGCACCTCGACAAGGAGAAACGCCTGCGGCCCCAAGGGATCAAGGTGCTGTCGCTCTTTTTTATTGATCAGGTTTCCAGATACCGGCAATACAACGATGTAGGCGAGGCCGTGAAGGGCGATTATGCCCGTATTTTCGAAGAGGAATATCGGCGTGCCGCAAGGCTGCCGGATTACGATACGCTCTTCAAAGAGGTGGATCTCACCCGCGCTCCCGAGGAAGTCCACAACGGCTATTTTTCCATAGACAAGAAAGGGGGCTGGACCGACACCGCAGAAAACAACCAGGCCAACCGCGACAGTGCAGAGCGGGCATACAACCTGATCATGAGGGAAAAGGAACGGTTGCTGAGTTTCGAGACACCTCTCAAGTTCATTTTTTCCCACTCGGCACTGCGGGAAGGCTGGGACAACCCCAATGTTTTTCAGATCTGCACGTTGCGCGATATCCAGACTGAACGGGAGCGCAGGCAGACCATTGGCCGAGGCCTTCGGCTGTGCGTCAATCAGGAGGGCCAGCGCCTCCGAGGCTTTGAGGTGAACACGCTCACGGTCGTGGCTACCGAACGCTACGAGCAGTTCGCTGAAAACCTGCAGAAGGAGATCGAGGCAGATACCGGCATCCGATTTGGCATAGTGGAGGAGCACCAGTTTGCCGGAGTGACCGTGACCGACTCCGAGGGCAACGTCGCCCCCCTGGGATTTGATCAATCCAAGATGATTTGGGAGCACCTGAAGGCCCAGGGGTACATCGATGCAAAGGGCAGGGTTCAGGAATCCCTTAAAAAAGCGATCAAGGAAGGCACATTGAGCGTGCCCGCCGAGGTCGCTGCCCAGAGTGATCAGATCACCCAGATCCTCCGCAAGCTGGCCGGAAAACTGGACATCAAGAATGCGGATGAGCGCCGCCAGATTACCTCGCGGCAGGCTGTTTTGCACAGTCCCGAGTTCAAGGCCCTCTGGGACCGCATCAAGCACAAGACCACCTACCGGGTGATGTTCGACAACGAGAAACTGGTGGAGGCTTGCATCCAGGCCCTGAGGGAAACCCCGGCCATTCCCAAGACCAGACTCCAATGGCGCAAGGCCGATATTGCCATTGGAAGAGCAGGCGTTGAAGCAACCGAACGGGATGGTGCGGCCACAGTGGTTCTGGATGAAGGGGATATCGAACTTCCGGATCTCCTTACGGACCTCCAGGATCGGACCCAGCTCACCCGCCGGACCATCCAACGGGTGTTGAGCGGAAGCCGACGGCTCGATGATTTCAAACGAAACCCCCAGCAGTTTATCGAGCTGGCAGCCGAGGCCATCAATCGATGCAAGAGACTCGCGGTGGTGGACGGCATCAAGTACCAGCGGCTGGGGGACGATTTCTATTACGCCCAGGAGCTTTTTGAGCAGGAGGAACTGACCGGCTATTTGAAGAACCTGGTTGACGCCAAAAAGTCCGTTTACGAACAGGTTGTCTACGACTCCGACACGGAAAAGGCCTTTGCAAATGAGCTGGAGAAGAACGAGGCCATCAAGGTATATGCCAAACTGCCCGGCTGGTTCACCGTGCCGACACCACTCGGCAGCTACAATCCAGACTGGGCTGTTCTGGTGGAGAAAGACGGCGGGGAGCGACTGTATCTGGTGGTTGAGACCAAGAGCGGCCTATTCCCGGATGACCTCCGCCACAAGGAGCGGGCAAAGATTAAGTGCGGGCAAGCGCACTTCAAAGAGATCCAGGTAGAAGATCCTCCGGCGCAATATGTCGTTGCACGATCTTTGGATGATGTTCTATCGGCGGGCTGAGCTATCAGAACGGGGCTGATAAATTGTTGCAGGCACTGCCAAAAGAGAACGGCTCTCAAATTTGACAGGATTTCTGACGCCAGGCCTTGGGATTTAACTCTGCGGAGGATGAATTTCTATGAAAGCCACGCTGTTCAAAGAGGTAGGGTATTCCCTTTCCAAACTGATTGAAGACATCGATATGGGTGAAATTGGGCTGCCCGATATCCAGAGGCCGTTTGTTTGGAAACCGGCCAAAGTGAGGGACCTTTTCGATTCTATGTATAAGGGGTTTCCAGTCGGATATCTCCTTTTTTGGGCGAACGGAATGGCTGAGGGTCATCGGCAGATCGGTATGGGCGCAAAACAGAAGGTGCCTCGCCTTCTTATCGTTGATGGTCAGCAGCGCTTGACCTCCCTTTATGCAGTCCTTAAGGGAAAACCGGTCATGCGGAGTGATTACACTGACCAATTCATTCAAATTGCCTTCAGGCCAAAGGATTCGCAGTTTGAAGTCTGTGACGCTGCAATCCGAAAAGATCCTGAGTTCATATCCGATATCTCCCAGCTTTGGTCAGGAGATCTATCCCGCAACCGTTTCGTCAAGGATTTCATTAAAAGCCTACGACAACATCGAGAAGTGACAGAGGAGGAAGAGGATTTCCTCATCGAATCGATCGACAGACTTTACGACCTCCATAGTTACCCTTTTACGGCCCTTGAACTCTCCTCGATCGTTGACGAAGAAAGCGTAGCTGAGGTCTTCGTCCGCATCAACAGCAAGGGCGTCACATTGAACCAAGCAGACTTCATATTGACTTTAATGTCAGTATTCTGGGATGAAGGCCGGACTCAGTTGGAACATTTCTGTCATGAAGCCCGGAAACCATCCACATCGGGTGCCTCTCCTTTCAATCACTTTATTGAACCCGATCCAGACCAGTTACTCAGGGTTGCGGTTGCCCTTGGATTCAGAAGGGCAAGGCTCCAGCACGTCTATTCCATCCTCAGGGGGAAAGACCTTGAAACCGAGAAATTCTCTGAAGAACTAAGGGTAAAGCAATTCGAGGTTTTGAAAACGGCCCAGGGTGAAACCCTGAATGTGCAGAACTGGCACGAGTTTTTGAAAACCCTGGTTAGGGCGGGATATCGAGGGTCATCGATGATCAGTTCTCAAGTGGCCCTGCTATACAGTTACGCCATGTTCTTAATTGGCAAATGTGACTTCAATGTACACCCTTATGAACTCCGAAATTTCATTGCCCGTTGGTTTTTCATGACATCCATGACCGCGCGCTACAGCAGCTCCCCTGAAACTTCGATGGAGGCGGACTTGGCCCGCTTGCGAGGTGTTAGAGATGGTAAAGGCTTTGCAGAGACCCTTGAACAAATCATTGGTGATTCGCTCACTGAGGACTACTGGAACATTAATCTCCCAAATGACCTCGCAACGGCCTCAGCCCGCAGCCCATCGTTATTCGCCTATTATGCGGCGCTCAACCTGTTGGGCGCGCGGGTACTCTTTTCCAAGATGAAGGTCTCTGAACTCCTCGATCCGGCCCTTCGCGGTAAGAAATCGGCGATTGAGAGACATCATCTCTTCCCAAAGAATTATCTGAAGAAGCAGGAAATCACCGAGGTGCGGGACACCAATCAGATCGCCAATTTCGCCCTGGTAGAATGGGCCGACAACATCGATATCTCTGATGTGTCGCCAGCAGAATATTTTCCCAAATATGCGAGCCGCCTCGATAGGGCTGAGCTAGAAGAAATGTCCTACTGGCACGCTCTTCCAGAGGGTTGGGAAACGATGGATTACGAGGATTTCCTGGCAGCACGGCGAAAAGCCATGGCAAGCGTGATTCGAGATGGGTTTGGGAAACTGACTCAGAATCCCTAATCATTGCAGGTGGCTAGCTGCTTGGGCACGGTAATGCTGGGAGGCTCTTGAGGAAACTCCAAAGGAATGTTACAGCGCTGAATGCAACCCTCTCCAATATTCTTGAGAAGCGGCTTAGCATCAAAGGAGTGTCGGCTACTATATGGCCACAGCACAGCGGCCCAAATCGTTTTTCCCCCTTCTGGCAGCGGCTCGCGGAGATACCATGGTGAGATGTCGTTATAGAACACAACGCCAATGGAAGGAAATCCGCTTTTCCATATGCGGTTTTGAATTGATGCCCAGCTCGCATTGAGATCCCTATAGATTTCATGTGCGGATTGACTGGTTAGAAGCAATGGCACATTAACCTCGATGAAAACTAGCAAAGGCGTCTCAGTATCCTTATTTACGGCGTCATAAAGCAATCTGTCTATTTTTAGAGATATTTGGTGGCCCAGCGGAGATCCTGGCTTAAAACCGAGGATCCCGGATCTGTGCTTGCTTTTTGCCTCGATGGCGAGAACCTGACCTGTTTGTTTGTGTGTACCGTAAAACTCCGGGTGCTTGCCAGGACCCTTCTCATCCGCGAATCTTAGGTCATAGCCAGAGGCGAGCATCATTGCAGCAACGGCTGCCTCGAATCGAGCTCCTTGGAAACCTGAGGGCTCACGAAGGCGTCTAATGAGCCGTTTATGAAGCTGAACGTTGTGTTCGATCAGATACAAATCATAGGCAAGGCGAAACCAAGCATTCGCTGCTCCCAGGCTCGATCCGTATCTTCCTTGGTGGTCTGGCTCCAGGCCTTGGTTGCCGAGGGCTATATATGTGTGCCATTGGACGACAGGATGTTGTTGGTCCACCGGAAGTTTGGCCTGTCTCTGACCCCATTCTTTTCCTATACAGCCAGCAAGGTAGGCACTAAGGAAGTCCGTAAAGAGTCTCCAATTCTTCCCGTAGTGCAACCTCTTTCCAGTAGCTACAAAACGCCAGTCACCGAATTCCGTCGAAAGGACGTCTCTTACCGCACCGTGCTTTAATATGAAGGCCTTTCTTTCAGCCTCGGAACTTGCGATGGCCTTCTGAATCTCTATAGGTAGAACATATTGGTTGGAAGAACCGGCGGCGGTTTCATTAGGTGCCCCGTGGCAGTGCTTGAACTTTTTACCCGAACCACAGGGGCAAGGCTGATTGCGACCGATCTTCACCATTCTCGAAGCGCCTCCTCGTGTCCCTGGATATATTGTTGATAGTGGATATGGTTCCCCGAGTCCTTTACGCTGCCTTGAGCCGCAACAAATTCTCTTATCCTCTGCTCGAGACTGTCAGGATCTCCCTCTCCGATGCACGCCAGCAAATGATTCCGGCTGGTTAGATCCAGCCCCCATTGCTTGTACCTATCAGCCAGGTCTTCCCGGTCCGAAATGACGGCGGTCCCACAGAACAGGGCTTCTGGGACCAGGTTGGAAAAGACCGGGAAGGGGAGGTCGCCTTCAAAGTGGAAGAGAATGTCTACGGACCCGAGCAGAGCGGGCATTTCCCATGGAGTGACAAAGGACCTCCAGCTTACCCGATTTCCGAGACGCTCTCTCGCGTATGTTTGAAATCCTTCCAAACCGATCCCCTGACTGATCACCACAAAATCGAACCCCTCTTCCATTCTTGACCAGATATCGATCACCCGATGCCACCCCTTGTGTTTCCAATGATAATTGGCCTTTCCAATAAGGGCCAAAACAGGGCGCTCCCGTCTTTTTCGAGGGACTGGTGAAAAGGCAGCCGGGTCCGGAACATAGGGTACACCGACACGGGTCCGTGCCTTGTACTTGTTCATTTCGGCCCTGTGCTCCGTGTCAGTCATGATGCACCTGGCATTTGAAAGGACCTCGCTCAACAGGTCAGGCCAGATACCGCCCTCAACGAATTTCTTCACGTCAGAGCCCCCGTGCTGGAGTATATACGGAAGCCCTGTTATCTTGCCCGCCAGATACGCGACCAGACCATAAGGGACCAGATAGCCCGCCTCGATCATATCCGGCCTTTCCGTTCTAACAATCTCCAATGTCTTGTTCAGGAGACGTAAGGCCCGATGCTCATCATGCGGAATGTGCCACGGGACCTTTTCTTCAGGTTTGTGTATCGTTACATTGGGATGGTTTGGAATCGACGTTGTAGAGGGGACCGCGTGGACCTTATCCTCTCCCTCCCGGTCCGTGACCACATGGATGTGGTGCCCCCGCTGCGCCAGTGCCTGCGCAAGCCAGTATGTCTTGGAGGCAATCCCGCCCTCCAAAGGTGGGTATTTGCTGATATAGACTACTCGCGCCACAACCGAGCCAGAAAGGAATTTTCAGGCGGGGCGTCGGCGTGGTGATCCCAGCCCTGAAAAAATATGTGTTCAAAGAGATCGAAGAGGAGAAGATTCATCTTTGAACCCAGGGTATCGCCAAGCGGGTGGCCGCGAATGTCTTCGTCTGAAATGGCCTGATCCACCTCTTTGAGAACCTCCCGATCCAGGTTGGAGATCGCTGAGGGCATACCCGCTTTCAGCCTTGTAAGAACCCAACCGAGGCCGAGCTTCCTGTAATCTTGTTCAAAGGCGTCCCGAAGGATTTTCTTGGTCGTATTTTTATCCGGCACTTTGTAGTCAATAGGAAGTTCCATGGCCCATTCAGACAGGTCGTCATCGAGATACAAGGGCCTGATCTCGAATCCAAAGGCCCCGCCGGAGCGGTCCACGCTCTGCAGGTGGTAGTTGGACAGTCCTGCGCGCAAGAGGTCATCAAACAGGTTGCGCCTGTAGACCTTCTCCTCCTCTGGGCGAGGGAACAGGGTCTCTATGGCGTTTCTGAGTCCTCCATTATTCTTTACGGGGGCCAAGTTGTTTCTCATACGATCTGAAAAGCCGAGTGGGTGGGTGTAGATCCAGTAATACCCGCCGAAAAGCTCGTCCGCCCCCTCCCCTGAAAAGGCAACCCTCACATGTTGGGATACGAACCGGGACAATAAATGAAAGGCCAGGCCTCCCTGGATATGAAATGTGCCCCCTGCCATGAGGCCCTCATAGTGGGCCACGTAGTCGGGAAGCCAGTGCCAGTAGTCCTTTATCGAGACTATGAATTCTCGGTGTTCCGTCCCAAGCGCCTGGGCTACCTTCCTGGCAGCGTTCAGGTCGTCGGTGTCGGCGCCATCGGCGAGCGTGAAGGTCTGAAGCGGATACCCCAGTTCTCTGCGTGCTGCATAGGCAAGGGTCGTGGAGTCCAACCCCCCTGATAGATAAAGTCCCTTTTCCATCGAGCCGTGCTGGAACATGCGCTCGACTGCCTGAAGGACTCGGTTTTTTGTCTCTCGTACGGCGGCCGGATACTCGGGTACGGGAAATCCATTCAGGTAGCGGGCCTGGGGCAATACCCCGAAACGTTCCTGCAGGCCGACCCCCTCGTGGTCAAAACGGATGACCGTGCCTGGGAGGACCTGCTTTACGCCTTGAAAAAGGGTCTTGTCCTGTGAATGGACGTATCCGAAGACTCGGGTCTCTTCCAGGGTATGGACATTCAAAAGGGGGGTCACCTTGGGATGGGCGAGGATCCCTTTGATCTCGGAACATACAAGGATGCTTGTGTCGCTTTTTGTGTAGTAAAGGGGCTTGATCCCGAATCGGTCCCTCGCAAGAACGAGGTGTTGCCCATCAACGATCGCGATGGCGAACATACCCTTTAGCCATCGAGCAAATCCCATGCCATGGATCTGGTACAATCTGGCAACAAGCTCTGCTTCCAGGTCTTTCTTTGGGTGGTACCCTGTTTTGGAGAGCTCCTGCCATAAATCTCGATAGTTATAAATTTCGCCATTCAGGAGGACCACCTGTCCGGTTACCGGATCGTGGTAGATCATGGGAGCATTCGGATTACCGAAGATGGACAGGCGACAACCGGCTGCACCATGTTGTTCGTTGGTCCAGACCTCAAAACTATCCGGACCCCTGTGGCGAACGGCTGTTGCCATTTTGCGAAGGGTTTCAGGCTGGTTTTCATTGAAGGTCACGACAATGGTGCACATGATGATTCCCTGGTCGCCAATGCCTTCATGGCAGAAACGGCCCCGATCAATGCCAGAGATGTCCCGTCATCCAGATAATGGTAAGGCCAATAACCGGACGGCAGTTGGGTTTGCCTGAGCCAGTTAAGGGCCTTTTCAATCACAAGGGGGTTCATATGCTCTATCCATCTGGAAAGTCCCCATAGCACAACCCCTGTTGACCAGGGGTCACTCCCAATGGGGTGACCTTTCCATGGGCCGAAACCACCGTCCTCGTTCTGATCTTTGGCCAGATGCTCTATCGTCCGAAGCACAAGGGCATTTTCCTGATCTCGGGGCGTTCCCAGCAGAAAGAATCCCCCTTTGTAGGAAAGCCTCACCGGTCCTTCGAAGTCCTGTTGCCATTCGGATCTAAGCCAGTCAACTTCTCTTTGCTCGATCACTTCCGGAACCAGTGCCGCGACCAAACCGGTTATCGGTATCCGAGCCCGGTCCCGGGCGTGCCGCCCCCATCCACCTCTTGGTTTACGTTGCGCCCTCAGCCAGCTTTTCGCTGCTGCAAATCCAGCGTCCTTTTCCCCCCTTACAGCACGAATAAGACCAGCAGCCCAAGCCGTTTCCTCGGGGTCGGACCATCCGCCATCGGGCCGTTGTTTACAATTCAATCGGGAGATCAATCGCGAAAAAAGAATTGACTCTCCCCTTGTGCCTGCTGATAGTAGGGCAAACCCTGTTCGGGCTAACCGAATGCACTCAAGTGGTATGCCAACCGCATTCTCAAGAAAAGTGGTAAACGCTCGGGTTGCAGGTGCAATGATCTCGTTTGAAATCCGTTTGAAAGTCAATAATCACATCCCTTCCACGGTCCTCGGCTCACGCCCGATTTCATAGAGATGCTGCAATTTCGTATTGCGCACATCCTCTGGGACTGCTATCTTGCATGTTCGACAAACGCTAAATATGGCCTCGTCCTGACCGAATCGTATATAATCTATCTTACCTAATTCATGGTAGTGGTCGCATTGTACACAAAGGAACTTGAATCCGTTTCCTTTTTCCTCGTTCCCCTTGTCCGGAATAAAATCGTAGTCATCCAACAAGATATCCAAGCCAACATCAACTGGTACGATAGGCCAATCCAGGTCAATTCCTTCCTTCAATCGGCGGACAATGTCTGTCCGTATCCCGCCGCGCAGCTCTTCTCCAAACTCCCCGATTAGAATGAGTTTCCTTTCATCTTGTCCAAGAGTGCTCTTCTGAAGTTCCCGCAATTCATATAGAAAGCGTATGATACCCATAAGATAGGGATGATTTTCCTTGCGCATCATTGATTCGCACTCTTTGAACGAACGGTAGTCTTTAAACCATTTGTCTTTCTTATGTTGAATGAGAGAACCGATGTGCATTAGCAACAAATCACATTCATGATACTGAGCAACCACTCCTTTCCAGTGATCTCCTACCTCCTTGCATTTATCCTTACATGGTTGAGCATCGAGCTTACTCCTGCCGGGGCAACCTTCGTTATACAAATCGTCATGCACCCATTTAGTATCGCCCGTATAACCGATGCACAGGGGTCTATCCCTTTTGATAGGGGGATCAATTTCAATGAATCTTATCAGAAATCCGAAACTATCAGACCGCTGAGAATAGTCATCATGATATGCGCGAGTAGGCCAGATTTCGATTTCTGGCTTCTCTTTTGAACCGTTCATCATCTCAATACCTGGAAGGACAGGAAGCCAACGCATCAGTTCCATTCCATTGTTGAGGGCTTTTTCGTTTTGATTCTCAGTTCTGCGGAAAAATCTGAAGCATTTCTTGTTAATGTGGTCTTCAATTCCTTTCACTTCTCCATCCACCTTTGGTCCAAGTGTCTCAAAAAAGTCCGGTTCAAGCTCTTTGCGGCTATCTATCACTAACGGATCTAAAAAACGACGCAGTTCCTGATTTTCTATCACATGCTGGAACCTCTTATATATACCAAGGGTTAAAACAACGTTGAGCCGATGAGTTATCCCCGTCTTATCACTCAATTCTTTTAATAACTGGATCAACGATTCGAAATCCCAAAGATGGTCGGCATGAGCATGGCTGATAAGAACGATATCTATGTCTCTCAGGGTGAACCCCATTCGAAACAGATTGCGAACAAAGTCAAACCCCGGGTCAATTGCTATGCCAAGATCCACTACGAAATGTTTGTTGGTTCGGTAAATGAAGTATCCCCCACCTACAGACCGTCCCTGCGCTGGTGTAAGTGAGTTCCATCGTTGCAAGCCAAGAAATCTCAGGGCATGCCTCTTAGGCTCAGGTTGAGAAAAATTCCGAAGGTGCTTGGTGAGACGCTCTTCGGCTTCAAGTATGATGGATTCGTAATCTTCCCGGCCAGGGCGGACATTCAAAGACTGCTCAATCTCACCTGTTGGCGGCTGATATTTGCCAGCGCACTCTAACAATCCACAAAAGCCATTTTTACTCCCTATGCGTGGAAAGCAGCAGGGCTTTTTAGAAGAATTATTGCAAACTTGATGATCAATCCAGATTAGCCTTTCATTACAGCGCTTGAGTGAGGATACTTTCTGGTTTTCACCATATTCTTTCTCATATTCATCTAATTCCGCCAATAAATCCAAATGGTCGGATCTCAGCAGGAAAAGCAGATCATTTTGCCGACACGCAGTTCTGAAATTTGGATCTTTGATACTAGTGAAGGATTTGCATGCCCCATTAAAGGCTTTTCGGCTTGTGTCTGCGTGCTCTTCGTGAACCTCCCTAACTTCATTGGGGATGTTTTTATCCTTCAATAACAGAATGTCGCTCAAACCTTTATAGTATTCGGACAAGCCAGCAACAAAGTCGGGCAGGTCATCTGATCTGAGTTTGGCGAGATGAATCATTTTCCGTGGTCGGTCTTTTGCCCGACTACAGTAAAGTTCTACCGAATATTCTATGAGTCGGTTAGCTGATTCTTTCAAGACATCTGGGATTTGACCACCCGTCTTCAATAGTTCTTTCTCTATCTCCTTCATTGTGTTCAAAATTTCAGCCGTCAATCGTAACACCTTCGCCCACCGACAAAAGTAAATCTGTCTGTCAAGCTGATTTTCTTTTACCCATTTCCAATATTCATTCTGCACCAAAGATGAGATTTTGGCACATTTCTCAACAATATTTACTAGTTCCAAGACCCATTCGTTAATCTCACCCTGCCATTTGTCCGGTCTTATTTGTTTCCTCCTCTGCCACAGCCGGTTGACTGAATCCCTTAAACCCTTTGGTCCATCAGTTTTTTCTAAGAACCAACAGACTACTTGTTCCACCATCTGAATCTGGATGGCCCTTGGTTCTTGCGCATAACGGGGTAAAGAACCGAATTCGATGTTGAGAGATTTTCGAGGGAAAATTCTGGGGTATAGGTCAGTTAATACTCTTTGTGCTTCCTCAGGGCGTTCTGATTGAAGTAAAGCTTCTACCTTCAGTAAATCGGAACGAATGGTCAGTTCTTCAACCGCCCTTGTAAAGAGGGCGGCCTTATTCCCACGCAATACTTCAAGAAAATTGATGACTTTCGAGTCAGCCAATGTTTGAAGAGCATGATAAGCCATCTGCAGCTTCAGATTGATTGCCGCTCGCTGCAATATCGAGGGGTAAACGTTCAATAGGAACTCAAGAAAATCATTGTTATCCTCTGCGTTAGGTTCCTTGGAATTAAAGAACCTTGAGATCACTTGGTTGAACTCCCTAACCGCCTCCTGATGCTGACCGACATGCTGATAAGCCAACCCCATGTTAAACCAAATCCAACGGTCATACCTGTGTCGTGAATGACCTGGTCTATCTTTGATTTTAGGAGACTCGATTTTATACAGCTTCTGGATTAGCGACCGTCCCCTTTCAGCGTATCCGTAGCTTGCTTGGCCCTGAGCAACCGCAGAGAGTTCCATAAGGAAACAAAAAAGGGTAATGTCCCAGTCGTCGTCTTTTGAAACACTTGCCCTATCCTCCTTTCTTGGGACACAGGCCTCAAGAAAAAGGACTAAGTCGTCATATCGATCAACCCACGGCCTCTTGTTATGATGTTGAAGTTCCGCCCTCAGCACTTTGCCCCAGAAGAGGTCTGACCAGCTTTTGGCGATCGTTGGTTTGAGGCCTGTCTCGCCACTTCCGCTCAGGGATATTCGCCCTCGGTTCCATTTTTCACCGCTGGGTTCGATTAATTTAGCAGGCAGATAAACGCTCTGAACAGGGCATCCCAGCTTGCGAAAGGGTGTATTGGCAGGTTTTTGCGTTAGTTCCGATATGAAGTTGGCCGCATCAGGGCTCAACTTCAATATCGAATCATCGCCATTCGAGGCTACATATTCGAATAGCCCTCGATCTATGCAAAGGTCAACAATCCCGTTGATCCTTTCCAAATCGGATACGGAAGCTGGCAAATCAATCCCTCCAGTACAAGCCTTAAATGGACGAAACCGACCCCAATACTAACAAAGTGGTCAAATCATTGTTACCTACAGTTGTGGCACGAAGAGCACTGCCTACACACCATCCCTTTGCCTGTGGCCTCGATGATGTCGAGGGGGAATCGCATTTTGTCTTTCTTTACGATTCTCGGTTTTTCGTAGCCCTTTGATTTCTTTTTCTCTTTCATGTCTCCACCTCCTTGATGATGTAGTTTTCGATGCCAAAGCCGAGGACCTTGGTCAGGTCCTCGTCCGCGGTTCCAGGATCGATATCAAATTGACTCCCAAACTGTTCACGTAATTCTGTTAAGGTTACACCTTGGCCAATTGTCTCCAGCGCCCAATATGCTGTGTGATTCAACTCAAAGTGATCTCCGTTTGCCACATTGAACGCATAATAGTGGTCAAGCTCCGGGATGGCTTGGAGCATGATGTCTTCTGACAGGGCCAGTCTGGTGTCAGCTTTCATCGCCAACATTGTGGGTCCTCCGCCATATAGTCTCCGGTGGTGAAGTAGGCCATGGCGCGGCAACCCCGGCATTGGGTAATCAGGTCGCATTCTTTGCATTTGCCGCCGAGGTTAGCGGGGTTCCTGAGTTGCCAGAGAACTTCAGATCCGTACCAGATCCTGAAAAAGCCATCCCTTAGAACATTCCCGATCGGAATAGGCAGCCTCCGGCAGGGGTATACAGTCCCGTCCGGCATAATGGTCAGGGCATTGTTGCCAGCCGAACATAATGCCCCTACAGTGGGGTCCCCTGGCGCCAGCAGGGCAAAGAGAGGCCGATAAAGGAGTATCCGAACAGGAGAGCCATTGACGGCTATCTGATAGATGCCCTCATATACGGTTTTCAGCTCTTGGGGGCTGAGCACCTGATCGGAGAGTCCTGCCCCTGTCCCTTCAGGGATCAGCCGTTCCAGTGCCAGGGTAGTTACCCCTTCTTGACCAGCCAGATCTATCAACGCAGGGATCTCATCCTTATTGAATCGGCTGATGGTGGCCATGACTGAAACCGCAATGCCCGCGTCCTTCAAAAGCCGGATAGCAGAAATCGTGGATTCGAACGCCCCCGGCCCTCGAATCTCATCGTTGGTCCTGGCCGAGGCTCCTTCCAGGGATACCTGCATGCGCCGCAAATGGGAATGTCTTGCGAGGGCCAGTGTCTCGCTTTCCGAAATCAGGGAACCGTTGGTCAGGATGTCATAGTATGCCAGGCAGTCCGATCTATCTATCCGGTCCATCAGTGCGTGGAGATCGTCCCGGCGGAGGTAAGGTTCGCCCCCCGTCATAGACAGGGTTCCCTTCTTCCCCCACTTCCTGACAGCCTCTTCCATTCGATTTATAATGGTCAGGAGATCTGGAAGGGCCAGTTCTGTCCCCGGAATACCATTTTGATAACAGTGTTTACAGGCGCGGTTACACCTTTCCGTGATGTGCCATTGAAAATAAAATTCTTCTCCGGCAGTCAGATCATCTGTTGAGGTTTCTTTCTCTTTAAGCATGGCTAACCGGTAGATATTGGTGGGAGAATTATCTTTTAACGTATTTTTTTTAAGAGGGTAACCTTCTTTTTTTATAATGTCAACAGGTTAATTGTCCATCCTAATACGTACTTTTTCAAAACTTTTCTTACGTAACCAAAAAGCCCCCTTAAGGGAGATGAAAGCCCCCTCGAAGGGGGTACACCGGTATGTACCATGCAATGGGGCTTATTGCCGTTTTGGCTGCGTTCGGGGGACTCGTTGTGACCGGGACAACCCATACCAGGAAGAAGAAACCACAGAGAATCCGTACCCTTCTCGTTTGGTGAATCAAAAATGCTCTGATGTTGATTGAGATGTCCTTTCAGGCTTTCCTCAGCGCCCAATCCTTGGTCCAAAGCTGGGCGCCCTGCCCATCCAGATCCACCAGATATTTCTCGCCATCGATTTCCACGACGGTGCCTGTGCCGTGACTGGTATTCACCCTATCGCCCATTTTGAGGCGTTTCTTTCGCGTGGTTGAGTTGTCTACATCCAGAAGATATATGGCAAGACCGCCAACCTGTGATATCTTGACACAAACCTTGATTCTAAAGAGTGCTGAGAAAGCTGGGCGATATTGCCAGCAGGAAAAGGACCATTGCCTTTGCCCTGACTGACCCGGAGAAGCGGTCCAGAGGGGGCATCACGGCCTTTATCGTCTGAAAGGGGACCCCGAGATTTACCGTGGGGAGGCACGAGAAGAAGACGGGGTATATGAAGGAATTCCCCATTGAGCGCATCTACCGG
>Ga0209164_1000960_pt1 | contig 46237 bp, 44 predicted proteins | sample MTBNYHSulfiMetaG_FD_187458 | JGI IMG/M metagenome (GOLD analysis project Ga0209164, IMG submission 187458) | Enrichment culture microbial communities from rom New York Harbor, USA that are MTBE-degrading - MTBE-NYH (New York Harbor Sulfidogenic)... | ecosystem: Environmental > Aquatic > Marine >... | reverse complement strand
ATCAGGTGGGAAACGACGAGGATAATGATCGCTCCTCCGAGGATATTCCCGTAAAGACGAAAGGAGATGGAGACGACCTTCGCGATTTCCCCGATGATGTTGAGTGGGGCCATGAAAAACATAGGCTCGCAGTATTCTTTGGCGTATTTCTTGAAACCTTTGGCCTTGATTCCGGAGTAGTGCGCGATCAGGAAGCCCAAAATCCCGAGGCTGAGAGGGGTGTTCAGATCCTTGGTAGGCTCCGAGAGCTTGGGAAAGACACCCAGCCAATTCGAGAGGATCAAGAACATGAAAAGGCTGCAGATCAGCGGGAAGTATTTCTTCGCCATTTTTTCGTCGAGGGCATCGCGGGTCAAGTCATGGAAACCGCCGACGAAAAGCTCCGCCACGACCTGAAAGGGATTGGGCAGGATGCCCTTTTTGCGCGTCGCGAGAAAACCGAAGAGGATCAAAATCGCCATGACGATCCAGGTCATGATCAGCGTGTCCCGGTTGAACACGAGGTTCATGCCGAACAGCTGGAGGGTCCACTGCGGGATACTGGTCAGGTCTTCCATAATGTCTCAATTCCTCAGAACTCTTCAGTCAATAAGATGATTCTACTGCGATGTCCCTCCGCCGGTAAGAGGACGAATGACCAAATGATCGGCGATCATGACAATCTGAACCGCGAACAAACCCACCGCCACCGCCGGAAAGTTGAATGAGGGGGACTTGGCCGCCAGGATCAAGGGCACAGCAAGAACGATATATCTCGTTGCGATCGAGGCCAAGCCGGTCATTCTGGCGCGGGCCTGGCTTCGGCCGAGAAGAAGCGGCCCCCAGATGCCCATCAGCAGAAAATTGACGACGCTGAAGGCGGCACCGAGGATCAGGCCCTTTCCCAGAGGGCGCTCCCCAAGCAGGATAAAAACCACCGCCCCCGCTATGAAAACCAGCAGGGCCTTTGCGGCGATTTTTGCTTGAAAACGGCTGACCTCGGCGAACGACGTATCACGCATCTTTGTTCTGCTTGTCTGTATCGCGGGTCACTTCCATGATCTGCCGATAGGCGGTGTATCCACCACCCGCGATACCCAGAAGGATGAATATGGTGATGAACAGGCCCTTCGTGTGCAGCCACTTGTCGAGGTAGTATCCTATAGCGAAGCAGAACAGGATAGAACCAGCGATGGTCAATCCGACCTGGCTGACAAGAGCGACGTCATCAACCCATTTGCCGTGCTTCTTTATATTGAAGATAGGCCTCTCTCCGAGCTTCGGCGCGGCACGCAGCCAAAGCACTCCGATGCACGCGCGGATTGGGGCACATCTATAGAATGAAAGACACCGTCTGTCAAGGGCAAAAATGAGAAGAAATACTCTGTCCACGCGATGCCAGGGGCCCGCGGCGGGTAGGACAAGGGCCTGCTCGGTCTCCCCGTTGTTTCAGAGTGTTCCGGGTCCTCCGCCGCGCCGCTCCCTGCACTTCGAAGCAGGAAGAAATTCAGTCCCACCGCTTCGCGGCGGGTCCCGGTTTGGCCAATAGCTAGATCCATCCGGAAAAGAGCATCCGGCGCGGTAAAGTTTCCAATCCGGAAATGAGGATTTTTGGCCAATGTCTAGGAAATCAAGCGTTTGCGCGGAGGCGGCCTGGTGGTCGCCGCACAATCAAAGGTGCAGTTGGACGCCGAGATGGGCCAAAAAGCCCCTTTCCGGATGGAATCTTGTTGACCGGTCGTTTTATTGTGTAATATGGGTAGTATCATAGTCTGTAATATTCCGATAAACAATGAGACTTGGTTGAAGATGAAGGCACGGGAATCGGTGGATTATTTGCTCCTTGGCTCTTTGGCGGCTGGACCGAAGCACGGCTATGAGATTCTGCAGTTCCTCGAACAGCATTTCGGCCCGGCCTGGTATGTCGGCAACAGCCAACTTTATACCGTTCTGAAGAGACTCGAGAGGAAACGGCTCGTTTCTTCGGAGGTGAGGTCTCAGGAGAACCGCCCGGCAAAACGGGTGTTTTCCCTCACGGCCGCGGGCCGATCCGCCTTCCAGACGTGGCTCGGGAAACCTGTGAAACACATCAGGGATATGCGCGTCGAGTTCATCGCCAAGCTTTTCTTCGCGGGGCATATGGAAACGCCGGTGCTGCGCCGCCTGATCCTGGCCCAGCAGGATATCCTGAATAAGAGCTCCGAGCGGATCCTCTCCCGTCTCCAAAAGGAACAGGACGGTTTCTCGCGGCTTATTCTTTCGTCCAAGCTCGCTATGGCCCGATCCTGGACGGCATGGCTCCACGAGAGCGTGGAGCCTTACATCGAAACATTTGGAGGAACCGCGCATGGATGATATTTTTCAGGAATTGAAACGCCGCTTACTGCAAATAGATGCGGTCCACGGACTTTTGTCCGAATCCTTCAGGGTGACCGCCAGGCCTTTGTCCGTGGAAGAGGCCGTGGGCCATCCGGAGGAGCAGGATTTTCCTCTCCAAAAAGGAAAAGAATCCCTGATGCAGGCGGAATTCAAAGGCGCTCTCGGGCAGGCTTTCACCGATCAATACGGCGATTTTCAGGCAAGGCTCGAAGAGATCCTCGAGATGCCGCTCAACAACAATTTCAGGCGTGCGGTTTTCACCGCCTCGTTGAACGCCTTGATGCGCCATCTTTCCGCGGCCGAAAAAACCATCCATTGCCGGGATCAGGAGCCAAGGCGCTGCGCGGACGAACTCCTGCGCTTCTTCGAAACCGCCTACCCCGGCGCAAAGATTCTGCAGGTCGGTTTTCAGCCGAGGATGATCGAATCCCTCGGCAAACGCTTCCCCATGCGGGTCCTGGATCTCGACCCCGACAATATCGGGACTGTCCGTTTCGGTGTGCCGATCGAGGGCCCCGAAGCCCAGGCGGAAGCCAGGCAGTGGGCTGAGGTTCTGCTCGTAACCGGCACCACCCTCGTCAATGATACCATCGGCGGGTTTCTCGCTGAAAAGCCGGTCGTTTTTTACGGTACGACGATTGCCGGGGGGGCCGCGCTCATGGGATGGAGGCGCTTCTGCGCCGAGGGCCATTAGCCTCTTGCCAAATAGGCTTTTCCCCTGTAGACTTCAAGGTCTACTCTTTATTGCGTTTTCCTGGACACTCCCCCAAGAAAAATCAAGGAGGTTCGACTCATGCTGCACATCGAGGATCTGCAGGTGGAGCTTGCCGGAAAGTTGATTCTCAAACACATCGACCTGGATATACAACCCGGTGAAACCCACATCCTTTTCGGCCCGAATGGTTCCGGTAAGACGTCGCTGCTCATGACGATCATGGGTTATCCTCAGTATCGGGTGGTGCACGGAAAGATCTTCTTCAAGGGCGAAGACATCACCCATTTGCCGATCAACGAAAGGGCCGCGCTCGGCATCGGGATGTCCTACCAGCGCCCGCCCACCATCCATGGTCTCAAGACCCGCCAGATGGTGGAGATCTGCGCCCGGAGCCGGGCAGGCTTGACTGTGGAGGGGCTTGCGGCCCATCTCGCCTTCACCGATTTTCTCGAGCGCGATGTCAACGCGGGCTTTTCCGGCGGCGAGATCAAGCGTTCCGAACTCCTCCAGCTTCTGGCGCAGGACCCGGACCTGATGCTGTTCGACGAACCTGAATCGGGCGTCGACCTGGAAAACATCGCCCTGGTTGGAAAAACCATCGCGACGTTGCTCCAAAAGGACGAAGAGTCCCTCGCCAATGCGCACAAATCCAAGATGCAGCGGAAGATGGAACGGACGAAGATGGGGCTGATCATCACCCACACCGGCTATATCCTCGATTATGTGAGCGCCGACAAGGGGCAGGTCCTTTTCGACGGGATGCTCAGCTGCGTCAGCAACCCCCGTGAAATTCTCAATTGCGTCGGCAAAACAGGCTACGAGGAGTGTGTCAGATGCATCATGCAGCAGAAGAACTGAAGGAGAAGGCCTCCAAGGCCAAGGAAAAACGGGCCCTTCTGGGGCCGGATATCGATCTCGCCCAATTTGTGACGGCGGCGGAACCCGGTGGGAGGCTTGGGCCGGACGGGCTCTTATCGCTCCCCGAAAACGAACGGCGCACGCTTGTCATGGCGGGCCTCGACCCGGAAGAAGGCAGCCGGGGAGGAACCTTCTTTCAAAAGGACGCATCCGTTCTTCACTGCCGCAGCAAGCAACCCGGGATCGAGGTCATGCCTATTACGGAGGCCCTCGAAAAACACGCCTGGATCGAAGAGTATTACTGGAAACTCGTCTCCGTCGATGCCGACAAGTACACCGCGGCGGCCGAAATCGGCCTTCACAACGGGTACGTCATCCGTGCGCTGCCGGGCGTCAAGTCCATCTATCCAATCCAGGCCTGCTTGTACATCGGCAAGGAAGGCCTGCAGCAGAACGTGCACAACATCATCATCGCGGAAGAGGATTCCGAGCTTCACATCATCACCGGTTGTGCGACCTCTCCGCACCTCAAGCGCGGGGCGCACGTCGGGATATCCGAGTTTTTCATCAAAAAGAACGCGAAGCTCAGCTTCACCATGATCCACAACTGGGCTGAGGATATGGTGGTGCGCCCACGCTCGGCGGCCCGGGTGGAGGCCGGCGGCCTTTTCCTGAACAACTACATCTGTATGAAGCCCGTAAAATCGCTGCAGATGTATCCGGTCACCCATCTGGAGGGTGAAGACGCGGTAGCGAGGTTTTACAGCATCATCGTTGGAAGCCCCGGCTCGGAATATGACCTCGGCGGCCGTGTGTTCCTCAAACACCCGGGAAACCGGGCCGAGATCATCGCCCGCACGATCAGCAACGGCGCAAAGATCATCGCGCGGGGTCATCTGATCGGGGAGGTCCCCGATATCAAGGCCCATCTGGAATGCCGGGGGCTCATTCTCAAAGGCGGCGTCATTCACGCGGTGCCCGAACTGGAAGGTCATGCGGACGGCGTCGAGATGTCCCATGAGGCGGCGGTCGGGAAGATCGCCCAGGAAGAGATCAGCTATCTCATGTCGCGCGGACTGAGTGAAGACGAAGCGACCTCGACGATCGTCAGGGGATTTTTGAGCGTCGACATTCCGGGGCTGCCGGCGGAGCTAAAGGCCGAAATCGACCGCGCCATCGAGGAAAGCGACAAAGACATGATGTAGGAAAGGAAGCGGTCCGCGTCCGGCTAAAGGATTCCGATCAGCCGGAAGAAACCGTCGCCCGCGAAAAGATGCGCCAGATGGAACATCGGCTTAAGCAGGATGAAGCTGATGATCCCCGTGTGGGCGAAGTTGTCGAGGAGGATGATCCCGATCAGCAGCAGCGGACCGTACCGCCGCAGGCTTTGATAACCTATGGCTGCGCGGCGCGGCAGCAGGTTCTCGAGAATGTGCGATCCGTCGAGCGGCGGTATGGGGATCAGGTTGAAAAGACCTAGCCCGATATTCATCAGAAGCAGGTAGAGCAGCACCTGCCGGTAGAGGTCCCAGGGCATGAGCGTATAGCGCACCAGCAGGCCCGCTGCGAGCGCCGCACACAGATTGGCCAGCGGGCCCGCAACAGACACATAGATGGTTGCACGCCGGTAGTCTTTGAAGTAGCGTGGATCGATGGGCACGGGCCGGGCCCACCCAAAATTGAAGAGAAAGAGGCAGATCGCCCCGAAAGGGTCGATATGGCGTATAGGGTTCATGGTAAGACGGCCCGCACGCAGGGCCGTCGGATCCCCCATGGCGAGCGCTACGCGCCCGTGCGCGTACTCGTGGATGGTCAAGGCGAAAAGCAGAACGGGGATCTTGATGATCAGGGTCGTGATGTCGAAAGACATGAAGCGGCCTCAAACGAAAAAATGAATAAACGGCCCTTTGCCGCCGCCGGGCCTTGTGGCGGGTTTTCACCGGGTCCCCAGCGCCCGCAGGATGACTGAGCGCTTCAGGGATCCGCGACTGAACTGCAAAATCTAGCACCTTTGCACCCGCCGTGCAACCCGCAAACTGCCGGGCGGCGTCAGGGACCTTGAAAGGAGGGGAACCTATGCCTATCCGCACCGCTGATTTCGCAGGCACATGGTACCCGGGAACCGAGCGGGAGTGCCTTGCCGCCATTCGAAGCTTCACGGACCCTGCCCTCTCTTGCCCAGCCGGGGCGCAAAGGGTGGTCGGGGGGATTGTCCCTCATGCGGGTTGGGCCTTTTCGGGGAAGATCGCCTGCAATGTCATCCGGTGTCTTTCACAGAACGGTGAAAAGGCCGATACCGTCCTGATCTTCGGACACCACATGCACGCCCGAAGCCCGAACCTCATCATGAGAGAAGGTTTCTGGGAAACGCCCTTCGGTGAACTGGAAATCGATTCGGAGATCACCGACCTGCTGATCCAGGAGTTCGATTTCGAGGTGGAAACAGCGACGCGCCACGTCCAGGACAACACCATTGAATTGCAGCTGCCTTTCGTGCGCCATTTTCTCCCGGGTGCCCGCATCGTCCCGATCGGTTCGCCTCCCCGGGAAGACGCCCTGGCCATCGCGGGCCGCGCAGCAGAACACTGTCTTCGCCTCGGCAGGAAGGCGAAGGTCATCGGATCGACGGATCTGACCCACTATGGGCCGAGCTATGGGTTCTTGCCCAAAGGCGATGGGACCCAGGCCCTCCAATGGGTGAAAACGGTTCAGGATCGTGCCGTCATAGAACAGATGCTCCGGATGGACTCACGAGAAGTGATACGGGAAGCGCTTCAGAGCCAAAACGCATGCTGTTCCGGGGCGGCGGCCGCCGCCATCGCGGCCTCCGAAGCCCTCGGCGCCGCCCATGCGAACGAGATCGCTTACATGACCAGCTACGACGTGCGCCCCGACAGGAATTTCGTCGGATATGTGGGCATCGTCTACTACACCTGATTTCCATCCGGAAATGGTCTTTTTGGCCCATCTCGGCGTCAATCTGCAAGTTTGCTTGTGCGGCGATCTGCAGGTCTAAACCGTGCGAAGCCTTGATTTCCTTGATGTTGCAAAAAGCGGAACCCACCCCGAAGAGGCGAGACGGAGCATGCGCAGGGTGTGAGGAAAAAACCCCCCGCCTTTCCGGATGAGAACCGGCTTGTAGTGGCAAATGGCCTTTTTGCCGGTTTGAACGCCCGCAACGGCTCCAACTGCCGGCACCCCGGGGAGGCGGAGAACAGGCACCGATTCGGGCGCAGCCCTTTAGAAAATTGTATGACAGGAGGTTTATGGAGATTTGATTTTTTCTAAGGGACTTGATATGATTCGGGCGACATTGGGCCGAAGGGACGTCAGGGCGAAGGCGCCGATCGCGGCGGAGAGACAATCGCCTACGGGGAACGATGCAATGAAAAACGAGACTGAGCAGAAAACCTCGGATAACCGGCAACGTATCAAGATTGATCTGCTGGTGCATGATTTGAAGGTACCGTTGGCTGTTATCGAGGCGGGCATAAGCTCTTTGCTGACCCGTCCTGAAAAGTACGGGCCCGTGACGGAAAAGCAGCAGAAGGTGCTGGCTCGAGTTCTCAGAAACACCAAAATCACACAGGCCTTGGTCAACGATACGTTGGAGCTGGGTCGGTCGAGGGAGGGGTTGATGAACTATGCCACTATGCCCCTTTCGGAACTGCTCGAACAGGCGATCGGCGAGATCTTCGATCTGGTCGATTCCGATATGGCGGACTCCATCAAGAGCTGCGCCTCTCTGGAGGTGCTGAAGCGCACTTTAGAAGAAAAAGGACTCCATCTGAAGCTCGATGATGCGCTTTGGTGTCGTGAGGTTTGTCTCGACGGAAGCAAAACGACGCAGATCCTCCGGAACCTCTTGACCAACGCCCTGAAGTACCGGAAAAAGCTCGTAGAGTTGTCTGTAAATCTCGAGAAAGACGGAGACGCCATCCAATTCACTGTCAAAGACGATGGCGAAGGCATACCTGCCGTCTATCACAAAAAGATCTTCGACTGCTACTTCCAAATGGATGCAACGGATGTTTGCAGCGTCCGGGGCCACGGGCTCGGACTCGCTGGAGTCATGGTGCTGATCGAAGATATGGGTGGGCGCCTCTGGCTCGAAAGCGACGAGGGGAAAGGCGCCACCTTCCGCGTGAGACTCCCTCTCAAAATCGATGGGAAGGAGTCTTCGCCGCGCACGCCGACTGCTACATGATGTCTTCCAGTTCTTTCTTCGAGACGCGATAGGTCTCGTCGAATTCGTCCCAGAAATCCCTGTGCTTATCACGCCAGTGCGGACCGAACTTCTTGTCGAAAAAGGGTTTGAGCCTGGTGAACCAGGTGCCCTCCCGTATTTCTCCGCTTTCGGCCGCCGTTAACATTTCCGCCAGATAATGAGGCACATCGGACAACTTGTCCTTCGGGATATAGGACCGCGCACCTTTCTTGATCGACTTGACGAGATTATCCGGATTCAGGGCATGAGCGGTCAGCATCAGCGTCGGGATGCCCTTCTTTCGGGTCAGATCGAGAAGGTCGTAGCCTCTGACCCCCATGATATCCAGGATGGCTGCATCGTAATTCCCTTTGGCGATGAACTTCTCGGCAGTCTCGTAGTTGGGCGCCGTGTCGATGAGGCACATATCCAGAATTTCCTCCAAGGTTTCAAGGATATCAGGCTCATCGTCAACGATCAGGATCCTCTTCCCTTTCAAGGTCTCTCTCATGTCCCGCCTCCGTGCTGGCCTCGCTGTTGGCAACAATACACTCTGATGAATCTTAACCTGCTAAACATTGCTCGTCAATTTTTTTTCTAAAATTGGACTAGAGTTAATCATTGAAGACTTTTTTAGTTTCCACCCGGAAATGATTTCGCCGTAGAATCCACTTCCTGTCCGTAAAGGAGCACTTTTAGCTAATACAAAGGAAATCCAGCGTTTGCTTGTGCGGCGACCTGCGGGTCGCCGCACAAGCAAACGGGCAGATTGACGCCCAGGTTGGCGAAAAGGCCCTTTCCGGACGATACTTGTCGAGGGCGGCCTATGCCGACATCCCCTCCTCCTCGAACAGGCAAATCCGAAGGACACCCCCTGAACTTCTTGACAATATCCTTCACCCTCCTTACCCTTATGAGAGTGAAAATCTGCGGGTGTTCCGTCGCAGCCGACGCGTTTCATCTCCAGCCAATGGCAATACAGGCTTCGCGGTGCGCCGCGGCGAGCTGATTCGTCATGGCTCAAACCCGGAGCCATCCCACCTGCGTTTTCATGCAGACCAGTCCCACCGCTTCGCGGCGGGTTCCGGTTTGGCCGACATGAATGAAATCAACCGTGTGCAAAAGGATGTTTCTTTGCCGCCGCAAGAGCAAACGTGCAGGTTGACGCCGAGATGGGTCAAAAAGACCATTTCCGGAGGGAGACTATTTCAGAATTGAAGCCACTCAAGGAGAACGCTGATGGATGATTTCGACAAGGCCCGGATCAGGATGGAACACTGGATCCATCATAATGAGCACCACCAGGAGGAATACGAATTGTTTGCGGATCAGCTTGAAGATGCGGGCAAGAAAGAAACCGCCCGTCACATCCGCGAAATGATCGAGTACACTGCCAAGACGAATGAGGCGCTCCGCAAGGCGCTCGCATCTCTCGTTTAAAGCTTTGAAGCAAGGATGAAACCAATGTGTGAAGCTCATGCTTTTGTCTTGAAGGACGGGCAGGAAGAAAAACTGCTCGAAAATGTCGATCTGCTCGAGGTGGAAGGAGACGACATCCGCCTAGTCAACATATTCGGAGAGCAGAAAAAGATTAAGGGCATTTTTCGTTCTTACGACAACACCCAGCGGAAGATCTTGATCGACCCCTCCTGACCCTGTCCCCGGACCGAAAAAGAGGATTACGGCTGCTGTTCTTTGAATCGCGTAGGGCCGGGCGGAGCTTTGACGTTTGTCCCGGGGACAGCCACACACAGAGATCTCCTTCGAAATGCTCTGCGCGGACACGGATCCGAACAGGATGCCGATGCATAGGACGTAGGTCCGAAGGGCTTTGCCTTCGCGGGGAACTAAGGAGCAGATTCTTTATGCTCGAAGAACGTCTGGTCATTGAAGCAGCCGGAACGATCATGCGCTCCGGGTTGACGGTTGCCCTCACAGGGGCCGGTATTTCGGTGCCTTCCGGGATCCCGGACTTCAGAAGCGCCGAGGGGCTTTGGGCGCGGTTCGATCCTGCGGAGTATGCGACCATCTCCGCCTTTCACGCCAATCCCCTGAAGGTCTGGGAGATGTTGAGGGAAATGGAGAAACTCCTCAGGTGCGCTCAGCCGAACCTCGCTCACATTGGAATGGGCGAAATGGAGAGGCTCGGCTGCCTCCGGTGCATCATCACCCAGAATATCGACAACCTTCATCAGGCCGGCGGCTCGCGTGAGGTGATCGAGTATCACGGAAACGCCGCCTCGCTCACCTGCCTCGCCTGCGGCCGCAGATACAGCCGCCAAGAAAAGGAAGGCGAGGACACTCCGACGTGCCTCTGCGGAAGCATCCTCAAGCCTGACGTGATTTTTTTCGGTGAAGCCATTCCGGAAGAGGCCCTGAACCGCTCCTTCCACCTAGCTTCATCAGCACAGGCCCTGCTGGTTGTCGGCACCTCAGCGGTCGTTTCTCCTGCCAACACGATCCCGTCCATCGCCAAGAGAAACGGCGCCTGCATCATTGAAATCAACCAGGAGCGTACCCATTTGACGGACAGCATTACGGACATCTTCCTCCAGGGAAATGTGGTCGACGTGGTTCCTGTGTTGGTTGATGCCCTCAAAAAGGGAACGGTTCGTCATTCCAGATAAGGCAATCGAAGCCACCCGCGCACCCTCGGATTTTTCGAGCCAGGGCCTCAGGCGCAAGATGCCGCCTTCCGATGCGCCTCGGGTGTGCCCGGATTCGCCTTGTCGGAAGCTCGCGTACTTTCTTATTGACAAATGGCTGATTATGAATAGATTAACCTCCATCTGCTAAGAGCCTCCGTACTCTTGAGGCGGCGAGAGCAGAGGATTTCAGTGGTCTCGAAGGATGAGCGTTTTGACCATACGGATCGATCAGGACACCCTTGAGCATGCCTGCAAAAGCATTATCGAGACCATCCTCTTCTGCCTCCCGAATGCTTACAAGGGAACAGTCTACCTTATCGGCGGCCCTCCCGGCCTGAATGCCACCAGGATTACTTCGGGGGTGATCGACTCGGACCGCCAGAGCATTTCGTGGGGACTCCCCCAAGCCTCCGACTACAACCACCCGGGCAAGACATGGCTGGAATACCGCGACGAACCCAACCGCCCGCTCGAGGCGATGGCTTGGTGCGTCGAAAAGCAGAAGAGCTGGACGGCAGAAGATCCACGGGCCGACTCCCGCAGCGTGCGGCTCCAGGTCGAAGGGGTCTGGGAAGATTTTCATCACATGGAGCCGGTCCTCGTCCGGAAAAAGGACCTTTTCATCAATAACAACGGGGCCTACCCGGAGTTCCCGAAAAACAGTTACGGGGAGACCCTCTGGCAGTTCAGCGAACATGTCGTGGTCGCTGTCATCAAGATCCATTTCCGGCCCTATACCATCCGCATAGGCAGCCCTGAGACCCGGCTGATCAAGAAACTATCCCGGACGCTCGGCACCGAGCTGCTCTCCTACCAATTGAAAGAGCAGTCGCTCGAAAGCATGCGGCACCTCGCCGAAGACAAGATCAAGGCATGCAACATCCTCGCTCATTCGATCCGGAACGCGATAACGAAATCGGGTCTGATCTTCTCCCTCATCAAATTGGAGTTGAATTTTCTACGTGAGCAATGGGAAAGAATCATCCTGCAGCTCTGCGATCCAACGCTCACCAAGAAGGGGATCATCGAGGAACTGAACAAGGCGGCCATCGATTTCAAGACCGATGAAAATCAGCCCGCCATTCTTGACCTTATTGAAGTCCAAACCCGTTTTCTGGAGCTGTTTCTCTCCCCCGAAACCGGTGAGAACTGGGTGCACCTTCAGATCGAGGAGCGCTGGGACGAACTGATGCAGGCGGCCAATGCCTCCAGCGCCCAGCGGCAGGTCATCGATGAAAAGATCGAGCGGCTCCGCCAATCCCTCCGTTTAGGCAAGACCGCCGAGCTATTGGCCGAATATGTCGATCTTTCGGCCGAAGTCAAACAGGAATGGGTCGAGCTGCTCTATCAGAACACCGACCAGATCGATCTCAAGTATCTCGACCGTCTGATCCACATTCTCGATGCGCATGATCTCAGACTCCCCTACCAGGAGAAATCCCGCAAGACCATCCTTCGTTTGAAGGTGTTGATGGAGATCATGGGCGAACTCGAATCCGACACCAACATCGCCCTCAGGGAAGTCTTGAACGGCAAGTCCAACGAACCCCCGCAGTAGCCGAGGCGCTTTTCCCCCTCGAAACCTGCTGCACACCCGCTTCGGCGGTTTGCAGCAGGGAAGAAGCACCTCTCTCCCGCAGCGACTGGTTCCCCGAGCGACCCGCGGGCCGCTAAAATCGTCCGATCGTTTGGAGATAATGGTAGGCGACGATCCCGACAGAGGTCGAAAGATTCAGGCTGCGGACCTTTCCCCAGATCGGGATGGCGTAGAAGGGGAAAATTGACCGCAACTCGGCGGGAAGTCCTCTGGTCTCGGGCCCGAAAAGGAGGTGGTCACCTGGCTGGACGCAGGCTTCCGTGTAGAGCGGTTCGGCATGGCGGCTGAATGCGTGAACGGAATGCGGCGCCATCGATCCAGCACCCAGATAGGCGTCGAACGACGGGTGATGCACGACATCCACCTCCGGCCAGTAATCCAACCCGGCCCTCTTCAATTGCCGGTCATCGACCTTGAAGCCCAAGGGATGGATCAGATGCAGCCGGAGCCGGGCGGCGGCGCATAACCTGGCGATGTTGCCGGTGTTGGCAGGGATCTCGGGTTCATAGAGGACGATATGGAGGGCAGGTTCAGACAGCGGTTGTTCATCCATGTCAAAAGGGGCTTGCTCCTAAAACACCTCTAAGGCGCAGCCCGTCGTCCCATCCGGGAATGAGGACTGGAAAGAAGAGCGCCTGACGCGCAGCCTCCCCGGTCCGCAGGTTTCAACCGGCTGGGCCGCTCTTAGCGCAGGCCCGGAGATTGATTGTCATTCAAGAGGGCTCTTTTCTCAGCTCTGAAATCGCAGCGCGTTCGATGGCGAGGCAGCTCAGCTTCCCGAGTGTGTTCAGCAGCTCCATTTCCTCGTGAGTCGGCGTCTTCTTGGCCGGATAGTACACCCGCAGGATGCTGTAAGTGGTCTCGTTGACGGTGAAGGGGATCCCGATGAACGCAGCGATCCCTTCCCGCTTTGCGACCTCACGGTTGCGGATCCGGGGATCGCTTTCGAAATCGTTGATGATGATGACGTCCCCTTCCATGATCTCGGTGATGCTTTTGCCGCAGTCGATTGCGCCCTGCTTGAGATACTCCTGACTCAGACCGTAGCTCGACACCACCTTCAGATTGAAGCTGCCGTGCTCGAGCACACGCAGTGTGCTGCCCTTGCCCCCGGTCAATTCAGCCGCCAGGGACAGTATGAAATACAGCGTGTCGCCGAGATCTTCATCCTGATAGACGGCATCGACCACGCGCACAAGGGCGTAGAAAAAGGAATCCATCGGGTTGGTCCGCATCGTCGGCTCCTTTCCGGATCCATGAACGCCGGATCTTCGAATGGCAGGTTCAGAGCAAAGCAGCCTGGGCGGGGGACGCGCGAAGGCTGTCGATCAGAACCTGCGCTTGATCCGCCCCTCTCCTTCAGCAGGGTAGTCAATGGTTCTCAGGTGCCGCGCGTATCCGATCAGCGCTTCGTAATCCTTCCAAGGGGTCATCTTCCAGACGATGCTCTCAGGTGGGAGATGCAAATATCTTTGCATATTTTTCGGGTCGGCGCAATGGGCGTTGTGCGTGAGCGTGTACCATTTTCCGGGGGCGAGCGGTTTGCCGTTGACCGAGACCTCCTCAACCCTTTTACCGGCAGGATTACCTATGTTTACGGAATAGCGAATACCCGAAACCTGATTCTGGAAATTCTCGACCTCGCCTTCCAGGATTTGAAGGAGCTGCGCTCCGGTGAGCTTTCCGGTCACCAGAGCGTTGCGGAACGGGGTGATGTCTTTCATGTCCCCTTCGCGCAGTTCCAGCGGCTGATCGTAATAGATCGGAAAGTCCAACCGCAGAGAGGACCCGTTGGTCATCGCGATATCCGTCCCGGTCGCCCAACGGAAGGCGTCCGTGACAAAATTCCCGAGGCTGCTCTCCTGCCCCCTCAGATAGCTCCCTGTGAGCGATCGTTCGAGAAAGGCCACGACCTCTCCGCGGCTCGCGTCGAACGACTCCTTCACCCGCATCGTCGAATGGGTCAAGAAGTCCGGCCCCCACGGAACGATCCGGCTCTCCAGCCGCTTCACCTCACCCGCCGACAGAAGGAGATCGACCCGCCCATAGAAACGGTTCATGGCCCCCGCCTCGGAGACAGGGATCCCGCCTGCATCCACGGGTTCTTCGAGCACCAAGTGGTCGTGCCCGGCCAGAATGATGTCGATGCCCCATTCCGGCGGCAGATCACAGGCGAACGCCTTGATCGCGTCGAGGTGGTCGTGGATCAACAGCACCGTCAGGTCCAGACGCCCCATTTCCTGGAGGGCCTTCCCGACCGCTTCCCGCATCGGCAGAAAGGTCAGGCCCGATTTTTCTACCTCCTGCAGCACCCGGCGATTCCTCTCGAGGAGCAGGCCGATCCACCCGACCCGAAGGCCTTCGTCCGTCTCGACGACCTGGTATGGCCTGTAAACCGCTCCCTGCTGCGGATGAACCAGGTTTGCGCAAAGCGGTGGAGAGGCAAAGGATGACGGGTCGGGGAGGCCGTAGTCGAATTCGTGGTTCCCGAGCGACCAGATCACCCGTTCGCCAAAACCCTTTTCCGACATGTGCCGGCAAAAGGCATTCCAGAGCTCCGTCTCCATTTTTCCCTTCTGCGCCGCAGGCAGTTCCGGCCCGGTGAAAAGATCGCCGGCCATGGCATAGAAACTGCTCGGCTCCTCCCGGAAGAGCTCCTCGAGCAGTTTCGCCGTCTCGCCGAGCCCGCAGCGGTTTCCCGCAGGAAAGAGCCAGCCGTGGAGGTCGTTCTGATGGATGATGACGGCGCTTTGCTCCTCACTGTGGGAAGCAGGCGGGGAAAGCAAAAGCAGAAAAAAGACGAGCAGGGTCGACAGGAATGGCAGCAATGTACACCTCCAAGTCAAAACCGTTCGACTTTGAAGAGTAACGTCTTAGAAAGGTCTCAGCCGGCCGCAGTCCGGACATTGCCACTGGACCCCGCTGCAGGTCAACCCCCACAGGTTTTCATCCATGCAGGTGTTGCAGATCTGGAAACCGCACGGGCAGGTCCAGCAGAAGGGCTGCTCCTTGCCGCAGACGCTGCAGACATAGTGGCGTCGCCTGCGCCTTGCGCCCCGGTCGGAACGGGCTTTGTCGACGGAAGACATGATTTTTCAGGTTATTCGATACCGGTGTGGCCGAATCCCCCGGAACCCCTCGGGGTTTCGTCGAGGCTGACGCTTTCGATCCACTCCGCCCGGTAGACCCGCGCGAGGACCATCTGGGCGATACGGTCTCCGGGTTCGACCCGAAAGGACTGCTCCCCCCAGTTGATCAGGATAATGCCGATCTCCCCCCGGTAATCGGCGTCGATCGTTCCGGGGGCGTTGACCATTCCGATTCCGTGCCGAAGGGCCAGACCGCTCCTCGCACGGATTTGAACCTCGAAACCGGGCGGAACAGCGACGCTGAGGCCCGTCGGGATCCGTTTGAACTGTCCCGGGGCCAAGGTCACCGGCTCACGAAGCGCCGCCCGGACATCCATCCCCGAGGCGCCCTCGGACGCATAGGCGGGGAACGGCACCGCACTCGCCCCTTCCAGGCGCTTCACCCGGATGACAACGGGTTTCATAAGGCATCTCCGTCCACACCGTGGTTCAAAAATGGAGAATATCGGCCGCCACCTCTTCTTCTCTCATGGGACCGAGTGTCGCAAGGGCCAGACGCCCGTTTTCGAATATGCTCCGGCTCACCTCGACCACTTCGTCGAGGCGCACCCTTTCGATGGATTCGGCCAGTTCGTCGTATGGAACGTACCGGCCGAAGAGAAACTCGTTCTTCGCCAGGCGCATCATGCGCCCTTCGGCGCCCTCGGCCCCCAGGTAAAGGCCTCCCACCAAGTTGTCTTTCGCATGCGTCAACTCCTCCTCACTCACTTCGCCGCGCCGGATTTTTCCGATCTCGCGCTCGATGATCTCGAGCGCCGGGTTGACCTGCTGCGCGTCGGTCGCCATGTACACGCCAAGCAGCGCCGCATCGGCATAGGATGAAAGAAAGGAATAGACGGCATAGGCCAACCCTCGCTTTTCGCGGATTTCCTGAAAAAGCCTGGAGCTCATGTTCCCGCCGAGTATGGTGTTGAAGACGGCGGAGGCGAAGCGCTGCGGGTCCCGCTGCGAAGGTGCGGACGCCCCGAGGCAGATGTGCACCTGTTCGAGGTCTTTTTCGCGCACGAGCAGTCCGGCGTTCAACTCCGGCACCACCCGTGCCGGCGCATCCTCTCCCGACGGAAGACCCTCGAACAGAGGTCTGAAAAAGGCGACCACCTCTTCGTGTTCAATGTTTCCGGCGGCAGCCACGATGGTCCTCTCGGGCACGTAGCGCCTACGGATGAATTCCGTAAGCGCCGCCCGTTCGATCCCACCGACGCTCGCCACGGTCCCCTGGATCGGCATCCCCATAGGGTGATCCTTCCAGGAAAGTTCGGTGAAGAGATCGTGGATGTTCTCATCCGGGGTATCCTCCACCATGCAGATCTCCTGCAGGATTACCTGGCGCTCGCGCTCGACCTCCTCGGTGGAAAGCGTCGAGTTGAGGACAATGTCCCCAAGGATATCCGCCAGACGCCCGAAATGCTTGTCCAGGACCCGGGCGTAGAAACAGGTGTTCTCCTTGGCGGTAAAGGCATTCGAAAGCCCTCCGATCGCATCCAGTTCCAGCGCGATATCGAGTGCGCTCCGGCGCTTTGTACCCTTGAAGAGCATGTGCTCGATAAAATGACAGGTGCCGCACTCGGCGGCACTTTCGTCACGGGATCCGACGTCGATCCAGATCCCCAGCGATACGGATTTAAGATACCGAAGCGGCTCCGAGACGATCCGGAGCCCGTTCGGCAGCACAGTTTTACGAACCATCAACCCACGCTTTCTCCCAGGGCAGCCTTGCGGGACAACCTGATCTTGCCGTCGTCGTTGATTTCCAGCACCTTCACGAGGACCTCGTCCCCCTCTTTCACGATGTCGGATACCCGGTTGACCCGCTCGTGATCGAGCTGCGAGATGTGTATCAGACCGTCCGTCCCGGGAAAGATCTCGACAAAGGCGCCGAAGTCCATGATCTTGACCACCTTGCCTTTGTAAATCCTGCCCACTTCGGCCTCCTGGGTGATGCTGCGGATCATCTCGATGGCGATATCCGCGGACTTTTTGTCCTGGCTCGCGATGGTCACCTTGCCGTCATCCGTGACGTCGATCCTGGCCCCTGAGGTGTGGGTGATCTCCCGGATCATCTTGCCCCCCGGGCCGATGATGTCGCGGATCTTTTCCGGCTTGATCTGGATGACGGAGATGATGGGGGCATACTGGGAGACCTCCGCGCGCGGCTTGGCGATGGCTTCCTCCATCTTCCCCAGGATATGGAGGCGCCCCTCACGTGCCTGTTCGAGCGCGCGGCGCATGATCTCCGGCGTAATCCCCTCCATCTTGATATCCATCTGAACGGCGGTGATGCCCGTTCGGGTGCCCGTCACTTTGAAATCCATGTCCCCATAGTGATCCTCGTCGCCGATGATATCGGTGAGCACCGCGACCTTCTCCCCCTCGCAGACAAGCCCCATGGCCACGCCGGCCACTGTGTCCTTGATCGGAACGCCGGCGTCCATCAGAGAGAGGCAGCCTCCGCAGACACTAGCCATAGAAGATGATCCGTTGGATTCGAGGATCTCCGACACGACGCGGACGCAGTACTCGAAGTCGTCGCTCAAGGGCATCACAGCCTCCAGCGCCCGCCTGGCCAGATTTCCGTGGCCGATCTCGCGGCGACCGGGGCCGCCCAGGCGCTTGGCCTCCCCCACACTGTAAGGGGGGAAATTATAATGCAGGATAAACGATCGCATCTGATCGCCGTAAATGGACTCGATCTTCTGCTCGTCCTGCTCGGTGCCGAGGGTCGTCAGAACCATGGCCTGGGTCTCCCCCCGCGTGAAAAGCGCCGAACCATGCACCCGGGGCAGCAGCCCCACGACGCATTCGATCGGTCTGACCTGATCGAACGGCCGTCCGTCTATCCGCTTCCCCTCGTCCAGGATCATGCGGCGCACCAGCCGGCGCTCGAGTGCATCCATCTGCTCGCGGATGAAGGCGGAATGATTGGGGTAATCCTCCTTCAGAGACTCGCTGACCGTCTTGAACGCCTCTGAGCGGCTCTGCTGGCGCTTTTGCTTGTCCGCTATGGATATGGTGGTTTGCAGCCGTGGAGTGGCGAGTTCCTCGATCCGGGCGAGGAGGCCGGCATCATGCCCTGGAGGGTCGATCACGCGCTTCGGTTTGCCGACCGCGGCCTTGAGCTCCTCCTGCATGTCGAGCATAGGCTGAATCGCCTTGTGCCCGTAGAAAATGGCGTCGATCATCTCCGACTCGGGAACGAACTGCCCGCCACCCTCCACCATGACCACCGCAGAACGGTTTCCGGCTACGATCAGATTGATGTCGCTTTCAAGGAGTTCGCTTTGCTTGGGGTTGGCGACAAACCGGCCATCGATCCTCCCAACGCGCACACCCGCGATCGGGCCGGCGAAGGGGATGTCCGAAACCTCCAGTGCGGCCGATGCCCCCAAGATGGCCAGCACATCGGCGTCGTTCTCACGATCCGTCGAAAGCACGGTGGCAATGACCTGGGTCTCGAAGTGATACCCCTCCGGGAAAAGGGGCCTCAAAGGACGGTCGATCAAACGGGCCGTCAATGTCTCCCGCTCGCTCGGCCTGCCCATGTCCCTGCGGAAAAAATTCCCTGGAATGCGCCCTCCCGCGTAGGACATCTCCTGGTATTCAACGGTCAGGGGGAGAAAATCGATCCCCTCACGGATATCTTCGGTGGACACAGCGGTCACGAGCACCACCGTCTCCCCGAATGTCACGACGACCGCCCCGCTGGCCTGCCTGGCAATCCGTCCGCTTTCTACATGCAACGGCCGGCCGTCTATATCGATACTGCAGCTTTTTATCATGTTTTTCCCATTCCTTTCAGTTCATATGCAGCGACCATGTGAGCCGGGAAAAGCCCACTGTCTACCTCCGGATACCGAGTTCTTTGATCACGGTCCTGTATTTTTCCATATCTTTCTTCTTCAGATACTCGAGCAAACGCCTTCTTTGTCCAACGAGTTTCAACAGACCCCGACGCGAATGATGGTCCTTCTTGTGAGTTCTGAAATGGTCCGTAAGGTACTGAATCCTTCCGCTCAGGAGGGCTATCTGCACCTCAGGCGAACCCGTATCTTTTTCATGGAGTTTGAAATCGTCGATAATCTTTTTTTTCATCTCAGGCGTGAGAACCAATTTTGTTACCTCCTGTCTCCCTTGCTTCTTTCTTTGGCCGGCGGGATAGCTCATTCGTCAGGATGCCGCCTTCCTCATTTTGGGTCTGTTTCGTTCACCGTATCATGGCCAAGGGCATGGCCGCCTCAAAAATCATGAAAACACTCTGGCGATGCTCAATCGTTCATAACCTACCCCCTGATTTCCCTTGATTTCCAAGATGGCCACCAATGCATCCCGCTGGACGAGCTTTGCGAACCCATCGGGAAAAACCGCTGAAAAACCCTGCTCTAACCCCAGATCCCCCCGCACCGGCTGATAGCCTTTGCGCACCTTGTCCGCAAGGTGCCGATCGATCTCGATCCCGGGGATCTCGGGAATGGAGGCATTCAAAGAAATGAGCCGCGACCTGATCGAAGCTTCATCCCGCAGCGTCGCGATTTCCACGCAAGGCAAGGCATTTCTCACGTCCAAACCTCCGCTTCGCAGCCGCCGCAACGAAGTCAGATGCGCTCCGGCGCCAAGTTCATCCCCCAGATCGGCAGCAAGGCGTCTGACATAGGTCCCAGCCGAGCAGGAGACCTCAAAATCGACAAACGGCAGCTGCACACTCAGGATGTCAAAATCTTCCACCTCGATCTGTCGCGCCCTCAGCTCCGGCTGGAGCCCTTTTCGGGCGAGCCTGTAGGATCTTGTTCCATTGCACCGCACTGCTGAATAAATCGGGGGCACCTGCTGCCGGCACCCGACCTGGCGTTCGGCCGCGGCCTCGATCTCCTCGCGGCTGAATTCATTCACCACGCGGCGGTTGGTCACTGCCCCGTCGGGGTCCAGGGTGTCGGTTTCGATCCCCAGTCTCAAGGTCCCTCGGTAGAGCTTTTTCCCGCCCATCAGGAACGGGGAAAGCTTCGTTCCCTGCCCGAGCAAAAGAACCAAAAGACCCGTCGCGAAAGGATCCAACGTCCCGGCATGCCCAGCCTTGCAAACCCCCATTGCCCTCAGAGTCGACTTGACCCGGGCTACCACAGCGTACGATGTCTGATCCGGCCCCTTGTCCACCAGCAGGATTCCGTCAAGCTGCATGGGCCTCCAGCATCTCGGCCGCGGCATCCAGAAAAAGAAGCTTGAGGTCCGCCAGCCGCCCCTGTGCATCGAAGCCGGCCGCCCGCTTGTGCCCGCCGCCTCCGAACCGCTTGGCAAGCGCAGCCACATCAGCGAAATCGTTGGATCTGAGGCTGAATTTGTAAGCGTCATCAGCCGTCTGCCTCACCAGAACGCCGATCTCGACCCCGGAGAGGAATCGTGGGTAATCCACGAATGTGTCGCTGTCGGAGGTCGAGGCGCGGGCCTCACGGTACATGTCGAGGGATACCGTGAGCATCGCGATCTTCCCCTTCAGATGCGTCTCGAGTGTGCCGAGAGCCGATCTCAGCAGGTACAGCCGCGCGCATGGATACTCGTCCAGGATGAGCCGCGCACACCTGGACGGCCTCACGCCGTAGGTCCCCACGAGCGCCGCTGCAGTGCTGAAGGCGGCCGCGGAGGCGTTTTCGTAACGGAAGGAGCCTGTATCGCTCTGGATGGCAATGAAGAGGTTCTCGGCGACCTCATGGTCTATCGGGAATCCGGCGTGCTGCAGAAGCCTGTAGATCAACTCCCCGGTGGAAGACCATTCGGGCTCCACCCAGTTGTAGCGGCCGAAAAAGGTGTTGGTGGCGTGGTGGTCGATGTTGACCACCTGCGCGCCGCCCTTCACGCTCTCGACAACCTTTCCGGGCCGGTCGAAGTCGGCGCAGTCGAGGAAGATCAGGGTCACGGGTTCCCCATTCGGCGTGTAGTTCTGCAGAACAGTCTCAGCACCCTTCATACGATCGAAAGGCGGGGTGAGCGGTTCTTCGCTCAGAAGAACGGTTTCCTTCCCGGCGATGCGAAGCGATCGTCCGAGCGCCAACATGGCCCCCAACCCATCCCCGTCAGGATGTTTGTGGGTGGTGATGACGAAGCGCCTCCCCTCGCGCAGGATACAGGCCAGTTCATTCAGCATCGTTTACGGGGGCGTCCTTCCGAATGGATTCAAGGAGGCGTTCCATTGCACTCCCTCTTTCGAGTGAAGGGTCATGTTCGAAGATGATTTCGGGCACATATCGCAGAGACATTTTGAGGCTGATCCGCCGTTTGATGAATCCTTTGGCGCTGTCGAGCCCTGCCTGCGCCTTCCGAACCTCCTCGGACCCGCCGAGGATACTGTAATAGACGCGCGCTCTTTGCAGATCACTGCTCAATTTGATGCCGGTCAACGTCACATCGCGTGTGCGGGGGTCTTTAACGCTTTCGAGAAGGATCATCGCCATCTCCTTCAAAATCTCGTCCCCGACTTTTCTGGATCTCGTTCCTGCAAGCATGATAGGAACCTGTTCCTTACTTCCTTCGCCGTTGAAAAAATGAACCCGAGCGGTCGGCAGCAGACAAAAACATATCACGCAGGCCGGCGCTCACAGGTTGATCACCTCTGTCTCTGCATGAATGAGTTCCGCAAGGTAGAGCGATTCCAGAAAATCGCGGACATGATTCAGGCACGAGTCGACATAACGTCGATCGTTCCCGATCACGGCGATACCCAGCTCGATCTTCTGCCACTTGTCGTTGGAGTCGATCTCTGCAATCGAGACGTTGAATTTGGCCTTGACCTTGTCCACCATACTGCGGACCACCTTGCGTTTGCCCTTGAGCGAATGGCTGTCCGCAAGAAAAAACTCCACTCTGAGCGCACCCAGGACCATTTGTTCTTAAAGCTCCGCAGCGACTTCCTCGACCTGATAGGCCTCGACCACGTCGCCGGTCTTGATGTCCTGAAAGTTCTCCAGGCCGATGCCGCACTCGTACCCCGTCTGCACGTCCTTGACATCTTCTTTGAACCTGCGCAGTGATGCAAGGCGCCCGTCGAATATGACCACGTCATCCCGCAGGAGCCTGACGCGCGAATTCCGCTCGACATGCCCGTCGGTCACCTGGCATCCCGCAATCACCCCCACCTTCGGGATTTTGAACGTCTCCCTGATCTCCGCACGCCCGATCACCTGCTCCTTGTAAACCGGTTCGAGCAGCCCGGCCATCGCCAGGCGGATGTCTTTGATCGCGTTGTAAATGACGTCGTAATAGCGGATATCGACCTGTTCCTTCTCGGCGATATCCCTCACCCGCGGGTTCGCCCGCACATTGAAGCCGAGAATGATAGCGCCGGAGGCCGCGGCCAGCATGACGTCGGATTCCGTGATGGCCCCCGTAGCCGAGTGGATGATCTTGAGTTTGACCTCCTCGGTGCTGAGCTTGACGAGGGAGTCCGCAAGGGCCTCGAGCGAGCCCTGCACATCCGTCTTGAGGACGATATTCAGTTCCTTGACCGCGCCCTCCTTGATGCGGTCGAAGAGGTCATCGAGGCTCACCAGCCCCCGTTTGGCTTCCTGAGGCCTTGCACGGCCCTTCCGATGCTCGATGATCGTCTTCGCGGTCTTCTCGTCGGGAAGCACGGCAAACTCGTCGCCGGCCATCGGCACCCCGTTGATGCCGTAGATTTCGACCGGGACCGACGGACCGGCCTTGTCCACCCTCGCGCCCCGATGATTGGCCATCGCCCTGACGTGTCCGTAATAATCGCCGATGATGATGTAGTCCCCAGGGCGCAGCGTCCCGTTCTTGTTCAAGACTGTCGCGACAGGTCCTTTCGATTTGTCCAGCTGGGCCTCGATCACGATCCCCCGTCCGGGCTTGTTGGGATTGCCCCTGAGTTCCATGATCTCAGCCTGCAACAGGATCAACCCGAGCAGGTCGTCTACGCCTTCTCCGGTTTTCGCAGATATGTAGCCGAAAATCACCTGCCCGCCCCACTCCTCGGGAACGAGGTCGAGTTCGGCCAGTTCACGCTTGACGCGGTCGATGTTGGCCTCCGGTTTATCGATCTTGTTGACCGCTACGACGATCGGGATCTGCGCTGCACGGGCATGGTTGATCGCTTCACGCGTCTGGGGCATCACCCCGTCATCGGCGGCCACGACCAGCACGATCAGATCCGTAACCTTTGCGCCGCGTGCCCGCATGGCGGTGAAGGCCTCGTGCCCGGGCGTATCCAGGAAGACGATGTCACCCCCATCGGTCCGGACGTAATAGGCGCCGATGTGCTGGGTGATACCGCCCGACTCGCCCGCCGTGATCTTGGAATTGCGAATGTAATCCAACAGCGAGGTCTTGCCGTGGTCGACATGACCCATGATGGTCACCACCGGCGGTCTTGCAATCAGATCCTCCGGCCGGTCCTCCGTCTCTGCCAGGATAGCGGCATCTTCGAAGACCTCCCTTTCGAGTTCGTAGCCGAAATCATCCGCCACAAGGGAGGCTGTCTCATAATCCAGGGACTGATTGATATTCGCCATCAACCCCTGCTGGAGCAGCTTACGGATGAGATCGGCGGATTTGACTCCCATCGCCTTGGCCAACTCGCCGACCGTGGCCGATTCCTGAAACTTGATGCGGCGCTTGATCGCCTTGGGAACGGTGATCTCGGTTTGTCTCGCGCGCTTGGGAGCCTCCCTGCCTGGCTTCCCACCCTTCTTATCCTTCCGCTTCGCGCGACCCTGATAGAGGTCGGCTCGCTCGTAGACTTCTTTCTTGCGCGCCTTCCGCTTTTCCGCGGCCTCCTCGGCTTCCTCGACCTTCCGATCCTTTCTTTTCCTTGCGGGTTTGCCCTTTTTGGCCTTTTCGGCGACATCGCGGGCGATTTCGGCGGGGGTCATGGCTCGTGCAGCAGGAGCGGGCACTTCCTCCCCTTCGGCCTCTTCCGCCACTTCCTTGGCGATCAAATCACGCAAAGGGCCCTCTTCGGCCCGCTTGATGATTTTCGCCGGCTGATCCATCTTTTTCTTCTTGGACTTCTTGCCTTTAGGCTTCCCCTCGCGCGCCGGGAAAACGGTCTCAACGGCTGGTGCGACTTGGACAGGCTCCTCCGCCTCGGCTTCTATGGGTGCCCGCTCAGCCTCTTCGGCCTTCCCGGCCGGCTCCGGCTCCTCTACGGCTTGCACAGCCTCAGCCACCTGCTCCAGCGCTGCCGCAGTCTCTTCAACGGGAAGCGCCTCTTTCGCTTCAATTGCCTCTTCGACCTCAAGAATCTCTTCCGAGACCGAAGGTTCCTCGACCGCCGCCTCCGCCCGCAGAGCTTCCTCCGCCGGCGGCGGGGCCTCTTCCACCGGAGCCTCCTCCGCTGCAGGCGGAGCGCTCACTTCGACCCGGGCTTCGGCCTCTGCCTCCATCTGCATGCTGACAGGCGCCTCTTCAGGAGCTTCAGCCTCTGGAGGGGCTTCCTCGGCCGGGGGGGCAGCCTCGGCGGCGACAGGCTCCTCGACCTCGATCCGTTTTTTCCGGCGCCGAATGACGGTCGGCTTGACGCGCTTCTCCTCGATGACTTCAGCGACAGGGCTCGAGCCAAGTTTTCTGGCTTGCGCAACCGCATCATCGTCAAGCGTGCTCATGTAATTCTTGACGTCGATGCCGGCAGCATTCAGATCTTCGACCAGCTTCTTGCTGTCTACGTTGAGCTCTTTTGCAAGTTCATAAACTCTGACTTTCGCCATTTAACCCCCCAGAAATCATACAGATATCTTTGCAGCCGCGCCGCCCGGAAAACAAGCGGCCTCACCCGTTCCAAGGCGGGTCCGCCGGAATACGTCCCTTCACTTCGCGCTTGAACGCCCTGCGCAGCCGGCCCCCCTCGGAAATCGCTTTCCAGCAATGCGCATCGCGGCAGACATAGGCCCCACGACCTTCGGATCCACCGTACAGAAGCCTTCCCCCCTCCGCATCCAGCGTCAGGCGGAGCATCTCCGCCTTCGGACGTTTTGTTCTGCAGGCGATGCACGTCCTCATCGGGACGTGTCCGCCGCTGCATGCTTTATGCAACGGTTGTATCCCCCGCCTCGGGTGCATCCTCGAATGTCTCCTCTTCGGGCGCGGCCTCCTCAGGCTTTTCGACTTCCCGCCTCGCACGCTCGATGATCTCACCAGCCTTTTCCTCGGTCATGTCAGGCAGCGACATCAGGTCGGCAGTCGAAGCAACAGCCAGTTCGCGGGCAGAGCGAAAACCCTCTTCATAAAGCTCGGTAGCCATCTTTTCGCCGACGCCTTCTATGGCGATCAAGGATTGATAACCCTGTTTGAGAGCGGCGTTGTAATTCGTCTCGCTCGTAACCTCGATCGCCCAGCCGGTCAGACGGGAAGCGAGCCTGACGTTCTGCCCCTTCTTCCCGATGGCGAGGGACAGTTGATCGTCCGGGACCACGACCTCCATGGAATGGCCGCCTTCGTCCACGATCACACGAATGATCTCCGCCGGCGCAAGCGCGTTGCAGATGAATTTGGCCGGATCCGGATCCCAGGTGACGATGTCGATCTTCTCCCCTCGCAGTTCCTGCACGACAGCCTGCACCCGGCTGCCCTTCATGCCTACACAGGCCCCGACCGGATCGACATCCGGATCCCGCGAGGTCACGGCGATCTTCGCGCGGCTGCCCGGTTCCCGCGCCACCTGAACGATCTGAACGATCCCTTCGCTGATCTCCGGGACCTCGTTTTCGAAAAGAGCCGCAATAAAATTCGGGTGAGTCCTCGAAAGGATGATCTGCGGACCCCGGCTGAATTGCCGTACATCCAGAATATAGGCACGGATGCGGTCCCCCTGCCGATAGGTCTCTTTGCTGATCTGCTCTTTGAGCGGCAGTTCGGCTTCCGTACGACCCAGGTTGACGACGATGTTGCCGCGGTCGAAGCGCTGCACGATGCCATTGATGATCTCGCCCCGCCGATCCTTGAAATCATCGTAGACGATGTCTCGCTCCGCCTCTTTGAGCCGCTGCATGATGACCTGTTTGGCCGACTGGGCAGCGATCCTCCCGAATGCCTCCGTATCCATCTTGACGCCCAGGTCGTCCCCGAGTTCACACTCCGGATCGATCTCCCTGGCCTTCTTCAGATCGATTTGCAGGGCCGGGTTCGCGACTTCCTCAACCACTTCTTTGAATTCGAAGACCTCTATCTCACCCAGTTCTTCATTGTAGGTGACTTCCAGTTCGTAGTCCGGACCGTGCTTCTTGCGGGCAGCCGCTTTGACAGCCTCTTCGAGGGCCTTTACCAAAACATAGGGGTCGATGCCCTTTTCACGGCTTACCTGCTCGATCATCCGTTTCAAATCCGAAATCATCGTTATTTCCACTCCGGAGTTTCAGTGTGAAGGTGGGGGTCAATCGTCAAACTCATAAATAAGGTTCGCCTTGCGCACCACATGCAGGGGGATCTGGAAGGTGTGCTTGTCCACCGCTACCTGCAAGGTGTCTCCGGTGAAGGTTTCGAGCACTCCCTGAAAATTCTTCCTTCCCTCGACAGGGCTCCGGGTGGCGATTCTCACCCTCTTTCCGATTGCCCCTTCAAAATGCTTGGCCTTCCTGAGCGGCCGATCCAGACCCGGCGAGGAGACCTCGAGGACATATTCATGCTCGACGACGTCACGGATATCGAGAAGGTCGCCGATCTCGCGGCTCAGTCTCGCGCAGTCTTCCAGGGTGATTCCGCCCGGCAGATCCACGAATATCCTCAGGATCCAACGACCCCCCTCCTGCAGATATTCGAGATCCACCAACTCACAACCCTGCTCCTGAAGGACCGGATCGATCAGTTCTTCCACGGCCTCTAGGACCTTCTCGGTGGACATGCGCAGTTCCCTGAAAACAAAAAAAACGGGCACACGGGCCCGCTTTAAACGTGCAGACTAGATTGTTCAGCGCTTAATCACATCATCGCGTTCGAAGGTTTAAAGCATGTGAAAAAACGTCACTAGGTCCGCAATTCAAAGTCGTTCCCCTTCCAAACCGGGCAACCAACCTCAAAAAGGGTTCATGGCCCATACAGGGCTAAGGCTGGAGCGGGCAACGGGGGTCGAACCCGCGACACCAAGCTTGGGAAGCTTGTACTCTACCAACTGAGCTATGCCCGCTCAAAACCTCGATCCAGGATATCAGCTATCCTTTGACTCGAAAAGATAGATCATTTGTGAACCTTAGTCAAGCTATATTTTCACATGTTTGTCCCTGTCCAAAAATCTTGACTTCAATCGAAAGCCCATTTAAAATGTGTAGGTAATTTGAGCCGGAAATCCCGCATTTTGCGGTCATCCTGGCATCGGTGCCACGTCTTTTTCAGAGGAGCAGAATAGATCATTGGAAGAACCTCCGGGACAAGGTTTCGTCAGATTTTTCCGCTCATTGTTCCACAAAAAGCACGCCCTCGGGAACCATTCCGACCTTGCGGAAGAGATGCATGGCCTGATGGATGAAGGGCAGGCGAAAGGCCTCATCAGCGACGAAGAGTCGGATATGGTCTTTGGCGTGCTCGAATTGAGGGAGACCAAGGCTCAGTCCATCATGATCCCGCGCATCGAGATCTCCTCCGCCTCGATCGAAGCCACCCTCGGTGAAGTCATCGCACTGGTCAACGCCTGCGGGCACACTCGCATACCTATCCACCGCAACAGCGTCGACGACATCGTCGGCATCCTGCACGCCAAAGATCTGCTTCGTCTTTGGGGACATGACCCGGGGATGCCGCTCCCGCTCGACATCCTGCGCAAGCCTTTTTTCGCTCCCCGCGGACAATTGACAGGAGAGCTGCTCCGCGAGCTGCGCGCCCGCAAGACGCACATGGCGATCTTGACCGACGAGTACGGCGGCACGGCCGGCATCATCACCATCGAGGACATCGTCGAGGAGATCGTCGGCGATATCATGGACGAGCACGACACCGAAGAGCCCCTCTTGAGCGTCCAGGATGACGGCTCGATCCTGGTGGATGCACGGCTCGAAGCCGACGAGATGGCCGACTATCTGAAGGTCGATCTGCCCGAGGGGGATTTCGAATCCGTCGGCGGCCTCGTCATTCAACTCTTCGGCGGAATCCCCGAAAAAGGGGCCTGCATTCCCTTCCATGATTTCGACATCACGGTCAAAGAAGCAGACCAGCGGCGGATCGACAAGGTCCTGATCACCCCCAGAACAACCACGGGGTCCGCTCTGTCGAGCGAGCTCTCCTCGTGATCTCCAGGCATGATTCCTCAAGGGCTGCAAATCAGGCAGCCGGCGCATCCCCGTCTTCCAAGAGCGGCCTTCCGCGTTTCCTGCGCTTTTCCCTGGCCGCTGCGAGCGGGCTGGTCCTCAGTGCCGCCCTGCCGCCCTCGCCCTTTGGCTGGCTCGCGTGGGCGGCGGTCATTCCCCTTTTTTGGGCCGTAGAGGGGCTGGCCCCGGCGGCCGCGTTTCGCATCGGCCTATTCGCCGGCTTCGTCCACTATTTGACGCTTCTGTACTGGATCCTCTTCGTGCTCGGCCACTACGGCGGCCTGCACCCGCTCCTGGCGGTGCCGCCCCTCGTCATGCTGTCCCTGTATCTCGCACTTTACCCCGCCCTTTTTTCCGCTGGGTGGCGCCTGCTGGCCGACCTGCCTGCGGCCGCGTTCTGGGGAGCGGGGTTGTGGACGGTACTGGAGCTGCTCCGCGGCCGGTTGATGAGCGGTTTTCCGTGGTGCCCCCTCGGCGTTTCGCAATTCGAAAACCTTTCCCTGATCCAGATGGCCGACATAGCCGGCACCGGCGGGCTCTCCTTTCTCATCGTGTTCATCAACGTCGCGCTTTACCGTCTGCTCCGTCATCCCCGGACCGCAATGACTCTCCGGGGCGGCGGCGCCTTGCTCATCGGGGTTTTCTTTCTCGGGGCCGCACTCGCTTATGGATTCGTGCGCCTAGATCGGTACGCCGGTCCCGCCGCGAAGAGCGAACAGGGCATCGAGGTCGCCCTCGTGCAGGCCAACATCGATCAATCCCTCAAATGGGACGCGGCCTACCAGGACCGCACCCTCGAACTCTACCGCACCCTGACGAAGAGCGCCACGAAAGAGGCCGCCCGGCTGGTCGTCTGGCCCGAGACCGCTGCGCCCTTCTTTTTCGGCCCGGATCAGGAAGACCTGTCAGAACATATTCGCCAGACGGCCCGCGACGCAGGCGTACCGATCCTCTTCGGAAGCCCGGCCTATGAACGCGACGACGCTCGGACCCGCTATTTCAACCGGGCCTACCTTCTTTCGGGTGAAGGAAGCATGGTCGGATCATACGACAAAGTCCACCTCGTGCCTTTCGGCGAGTATGTCCCTTTGAAGCGGCTTCTCTTCTTCATCGATCGGTTGGTGCCTGCGGCCGGAGATTTCACCGAGGGTCCGGGTCCGCTTCCGATCCGCCACCGGGACCTCGCTCTAGGCGTTCTGATCTGCTTCGAAGCCGTGTTCCCCAAGCTTGCGCGCGAACAGGTCCAAGCGGGCGCGAACCTACTCGTCAACATCACGAACGATGCCTGGTTCGGCCGCTCCAGCGCCCCTTACCAGCACCTCGCCATGTCTGTCTTCCGCGCCGTTGAAAACCGCACCTCCCTTGTCAGAGCGGCCAACACGGGGATCTCCGCTTTTGTCTCCCCCGCGGGCGAAGTCCTTGAACGCAGTCCGATCTTTACGGAAGCGGTGCTGGTCCATAGCGTGCCGCTTGCCGCCGCTCCAGGTGGAACGGTTTATACGCGATGGGGGGACGGTTGGATCGTAGGCCTGGGGGGGATGCTCCTGGTCCGCCTCGCGCTCGCCTGGAGGCGCAGACGCTGAAGAGCGTTTCTTGTCGACGAGTTCGGAGAGGCTCGCCAGACCACTTCCCCGCACAACGATCCTTCCAGCGCAGATACTCGCTTCCATGGATATCGGCAAACCGGAAACCCGCCCGAAGCGCGCGGGACTCAACCCATGCAGCGGTTGAAGGTACCGGGACACGCCCCAGGGGGACCGAACTCCCGCAGGCTGCAAGATACCGCGACATGCCCCGAAAAGATAAGACCGAGCACGCGGAGCATGTGAAGAAAATACCCCAACTCCGCACTCAAAACCGGCGTGCAACGGAAAATCATTTTCGGATGCATCCCCTCCGACATCCTCCGAATCCAGTTTCGACAGCCGCTAACGCGCGGGCTGTTCGAAGCCGCCAGAGAGCCACCCGGAGCCCGAGCTTTCGATGAAACCCCGCAATCATTTGCTTGCATTCGTTTATTCAAAGGTTAAAATAGATCCCATCTGGAAACGGTCTTTTTTGCCAATCTCGGCGTCCATTTGCCCGTTTGCTCGTGCAGCGACCACCAGGCCGTGCGCAGGGACTTGATTTCCTTGATACCGGCCAAACCGGGACCCGCCGCGAAGCGGTGGGACTGAGCACGCGCAGCGTGTGAAGAAAACCCCTCATTTCTGGATTGGAAACCGGATTGCACCGGAAAATCATTTCCTGATGGACTTTGAATGATCGGTTTAAATTCTAGAATGGCCTCCCCTACTCCCGCCACGGGATCCGGGTCCGGAGGGCGATAGGTGCCCGACCCGCCCGCAGGAAGGATGGGGGCGCCTCACGAATCGAGGCGTTCAACGTCTCGATCTTCAATCCCCATACAGGTTCAAGGAGGTTCATATGTCTCAGGAATTGCTTGAAAGAATCGATCAGGTGACGGACAGCTTATACGCGCTGCGAGGTCATCTTTGACTTGGACGCCCGCTCCGAGGCCCTCGCCAAACTGGAGAAGGTCATGGCTATGCCGGACTTCTGGCAGAGGGACCAGGATGAAGTCTCGAATATCACCCAGGAGCGCGCCGCCCTCTCGGAGGTGATCACCCTGTGGGAGCGCTTTGCACGCGAGGCCGAGGAGGCCCGGATCATGGCCGAGATGGCCTTGGAGGAAAAGGACGAAAAGACGCTCAAAGAAGTGGAACGTGATCTCGACGACCTCGAAAAGGAGATCCTCACCCTCGAATTCCAGTCCATCCTCGGCGAACCCGACGACAAGCGCAACGCCATCGTGGCGATCAACGCGGGGGCCGGAGGCACGGAGGCCCAGGACTGGGTCGAGATGCTTTTCAGGATGTATGCCCGCTGGTCCGAACAGAAGGGACTGAAGGTGCAGGTGATCGACTACCTGGAGGGGGAGGAAGCGGGGATCAAGAACATCACCTTCACGGTGCAAGGCCCATACGCCTACGGATACCTCAAGTCCGAACACGGAATCCACCGCATGGTGCGGATCTCCCCCTTCGATGCCACAGGCAGACGTCACACCTCTTTCGCATCGGTTTCGGTCCTGCCCGAGGTCGCTGAAGACATCGTCATCGACATAGACGAAAAGGATCTGCGGATTGACACCTTCCGCGCAAGCGGACCCGGTGGGCAGCACGTCAACAAGACCAGTTCGGCGATCCGGATCACCCATCTGCCTACCAACATCGTGGTGCAGTGCCAGAACGAGAAGTCGCAGCACCGGAACAAGGACATGGCGATGAAGGTCCTTCGCTCGAAGCTTTATGAAATCGAGCGCGAGAAGCAGGAGCAGAAAAAGCACGAGATCCACCATGCACAGAAGGAGATCGCCTGGGGCAGCCAGATCCGCTCCTACGTCTTCAATCCCTACAGACTGGTCAAAGACCACCGTACAAACGCCGAGATCGGCAACGTCGAGAGGGTCATGGACGGCGACATCGATCTCTTCATCGATGCCTATCTGAAACAGGGCAGAACAGCCCGCTGAGCTTCGGCGCCGCCTTCGGGAGCCCGCCCCCGAACGGCGGCGCATCCGCCGCAATCCCGGAGTTTTCGCCCCTTTTCAAAGGCCGTTTCCTCATCCGCCTTTGTAGGCCGCCGTCATTTCCTGCACATAGGATTTGATTCCCGCGCTGATGCCCTGTGCCACACGGTTTTGATACGTCGTGGTAGGCAGCCGTTTCCGCTCCGAGCCGTTCGTGATAAAGCCGATCTCAACCAGGATGGCGGGCATTTGCGCCCCGATCAGGACGTAGAAGGGGGCCTGCTTCACTCCGAGATCCCTGACCTCCTTGTAACCCCGCTTGAGCCGCTGCACCATCCCACCCTGCACCTGATAGGCCAGACGGCTCGATTCGTTGATCTTGGTATTCATCATCAAATCGTTCAGGATGTTCTGCAGGTCGCTGATGCTCTTTTCGGAGGTCGCGTTTTCCCGTGCGGCCACCATCATGGCGTTCTCGTCCAGCGCCATGTTGAGGAAATAGGTTTCGAGACCATGGACACGGCTGTCACGGTGGGCGTTGACGTGGAGGGAGATGAACAGGTCCGCCTTCTCCATGTTGGCGATCGCCGTCCGGCGTTCGAGCGGCAGATAGACATCCTTCGTCCGTGTGAGAATCACTTCACACCCCAATTCTTTCTTGATCTCGGCGGCTAGAACTTTGGCAAGGGAAAGGGTGACGTCCTTCTCTCGCAGGCTCCCGTGTCCAATGCAGCCCGGGTCCTTCCCTCCGTGTCCGGGGTCGATGACAATCCGGTTGACGCCCAGCCCGAGCTGACGGGCCAGCGAAACGGAATCGCTACCGGGTTTTTCGGCCTTGCGCACCCCTTTCTGCACGGCCCTCTGCTTGGCCGGGGCCGAAGTCTTCGGAGCGGCGGCAACAGCCTCTTTTTCCTCCAACCTCTGCACGTCCACAACGATCCTGAAGGGGTCGTAGAGATGGAACACCTTGTAACGCCCCACCTTTTTCATATCCAGGACCACCCGCACGGTATCCTTGTCGTACTGCCCGGCCCGGGCCTTCTGGAGGAGATCGTCCTTGATGGGAATGAGCGGGTTGATTTCAGCCGGTACGACGGCGTTTTCGAGATCGATGTAAAACCGCCGCGGTTTGTTGGCGTCGGGGTCCGCCTTGAGCAGGTGTTCCTGGTACTTGATGGGTGCACTCAAATCCACGACCACACGAGTGTAGCTCGGGGTCGACCAGTGGCGGATATCGGTTACACGGGCCTTCCCAGAAGGGGTCCTCGCAGGTTTCACATCCGGCCCTCCGCCCGTCCGAACGGGGGACTCCTCAGCGGCTGCATCCTCCGCCGTTTGTTTGCCGCCGGTTGCAGAGCTTTCCTGCGCGCTGCTCATCGCCTTGCTGAGCGCATCGAGCCGCTTCGAAGCGTAGGGACGCATATCGCCGTCCGGGTAGCGGATCGTGACCTTCAAATATTCCAGGTAGGCCTGAGTGAGGTCTTTTCGCTGGTTTTCATAGATATCCGCCATGCCGAAAAGCGCATCGTCCGCCAAACGATGTTCCGGATATTGATCCAGGAGGCGCTGAAAAAGTTTGAGAGCCTCCTCGATATCGGAAGGCAGGCGTGAGACCTCGAACATGTCACGGTAGAGCCTCGCCGCATGATAGAGGGCCCAGGCCGACTCGTCCTTGTCCGGGTAAAGGGTGTAAATCCGGGAATAGGTTTCGATGCACCCCAGCCAGTTCTCACGGAATTTCTTCTTTCCGGGGGATTGAAGCAGACTTTTGCGGCAGGCGTCCCCTGATTGAAGCAGGGCCTGCGCCGACGGAAGAGCCGCCCGCGCCGCCCGCCCGCCTTCAAAGAAGGCCAAGCCCGGCAGGAGGAAGCCCATCAGCAGCATGATCCGGATAAGCCTGATTGTCTTGCCCTTTTTCACAAAGGACCTCGAGTCGACGTCGCACCGCGTCTCCGCGGACTTGCCCTTGCACGCCGAACATAAGCGTTTCGGCTGGAAAACGAAGCCGGTCGGGCTCCTTTTTTCCAGGCACCGGTTTATAGTTGATTGATGTATTCCTGCAGTTTGTTTAGTTCCAGCATAGCCTCGAGAGGGGTCATGGCAGAGAGATCCAGCTTGCGTATCCAATCGTTCAACTTCGCATCGCCTTGCGCGAACAGATGCAGCTGAGCGGCCTTTTCATCCCGTCGCCGGTTTCTGGAGCGGGCGATTCGAGGTCTCCCGATCTCGTCGAGTTCCCTGCCCTCCAGATTTTCCAGGATTTCCTTCGCTCTTTCAAGAACGCTTTCAGGCAGACCCGCGATGCGCGCCACCTGAATGCCGTAGCTGCGGCTGGCCCCGCCGGGGGCCAGTTTGCGCAAAAAGATGATCCGGTCGTTCCACTCCCTCACCGCGATCGTCAAGTTGCTTGCGCGGGGCTTCGCAGCACAGAGATCGGTCAGCTCGTGATAATGGGTTGCAAACAGCGTTCTGACCCCCTGCCCGGCCCTGTCGTGAAGCGCCTCGGCAACCGCCCAGGCGATGCTCAACCCGTCGTAGGTACTGGTGCCCCGGCCGATCTCGTCCAGGACCACCAGGCTCCGTGGGGTGGCATGCCGGAGGATATTGGCCGTCTCGGTCATCTCCACCATGAAGGTGCTCTGCCCCCTCGCCAGATCGTCTGATGCCCCGACCCGCGTAAAGATGCGGTCGACAAGACCGATGACCGCCTTTTCGGCGGGCACGAAGCTGCCCATCTGCGCCATGAGCACCGTAAGCGCCGTTTGACGGAGGATGGTCGACTTCCCCGCCATATTCGGGCCGGTGATGATCAGAAGCTGCCGGGATTCATCGTCCATATGGATGTCGTTCGGGACGAAGTCCTCGTCCCGGACGGTCTGCTCGATCACGGGGTGGCGGCCTTCCGTAATCTCGATCGATGTCCCCTCGTCAATGACCGGGCAGCAGTAGTGATATTTTTCGGCGGTCTCGGCCAAACCGGCAAGGGCGTCCAGTTCGGCGATCAGCAAGGCCGCGGTCTTGATCCGTTGATGGTGGCAGGCAACCCGCGCGCGCACCTCCTCGAAAAGTTCGAACTCGAGGGCGATCCGGCGCTCCTCCGCGCCGAGCACCTGCTCTTCCATCTCCTTCAGTTCAGGCGTCACATACCGCTCCCCGTTGGCGAGCGTCTGCTTGCGGATGTAGTCGTCCGGAACCAGGTGAAGGTTGGCCTTCGAGACCTCGATGTAGTAACCGAAAACCCGGTTAAACCCCACCTTGAGGCTCGCGATGCCGGTGCGCTCCTGTTCGCGCGATGCAAAACGTGCGATCCAGCCTTTGCCGTCGCGCGCCAGGGAGATCAGCCGGTCGAGTTCCGCGTGGTACCCCTCGCGGATCAGTCCGCCCTCCTTGAGCCCGGCGGGAGGCTCGTCGTGGATGGCCTCCCCGATGAGCGCGGCGACATCCTCGAGGGGGTCGAGCCCCTCGGCCATCCGCGCCACCTTCTCGCAAACCGCGCCTTCCAGACGCGCTTTGAGCCCCGGGAGCAGGTCGAGCGACTGTCTGAGACTCAAGAGATCGCGGGCATTGGCCCGTCCCATCGCCACGCGCCCGTTCAGGCGCTCCACATCGTACATCCGCTCCAACTGCTCCCTTGCGCCGGCTCGCTCGAAGGGTCCCTCACGGAAAAACGCTACGGCCGACAAACGCTCGCGGATCGGCTCGGGCCGAATGAGCGGATACGCGATCCAGCGTCTGAGAAGTCTCGAGCCCATGGGCGTCACGGTACGGTCCAGAATCTGGAAGAGTGAGCCTTTCTCCGATTGCCTCCGCATGGTCTTGAGCAGTTCGAGGTGGCCGATCGTCGCCTCATCCAGGAACATGTAATCCCCCAGATGATATCGGACAAGCTCCTTGATGTGCTCCGGATGCCCTTTGTGGATCTCCCTCAGATAATGAACCAAGGCTCCGGCGGCCGTAATCCCGGCGCTCAGACCCTCGCAGCCGAACCCGTCCAGGGACGAGGCCTCGAATTGAGCCTTCAGGAGATCTGCAGCCCTGGACGGGTCAAAGCTGTCGGTCGTCAGCGCTTCGACCCGATAGCGGGAGCTGAACAGCAGATCCGGTTCAGGCGTGCCTTCCGGCATCACCACCTCGGCCGGGGCGATCCGGGCGATTTCGTCCATGACCTGCCTCGGGGAGGCGGATTCGGTAACCCTGAATTCGCCCGTCGACAGGTCCGTGTAGGCCAGCCCGTAGACGTCCCCCTCGGCGCTCAAGGCCGCCATGAAAAGATTGGCGGATCGGTCCAGTTCCTCCTGTTCCAGGATGGAGCCCGGTGTGACGAGGCGCACGACCTCCCGCTTCACGATGCCTTTTGCGAGCCGCGGGTCCTCCATCTGATCGCAAACCGCCACTTTGAAACCGTTTTGGACCAGTTTTGCGATATATCCCCGCGCCGCATGGTGCGGAACGCCGCACATCGGCACCTTCTCTCCCTGGTATGTGCCCCGGTTGGTCAAGGTGATGCCGAGGGCGCGGGAGGCCTTCAAGGCGTCGTCGAAAAACATCTCGTAAAAATCGCCCATCCGGAAAAACAAAATGGCATCCGGGTATTGGCCCTTGATGCCTGTGTATTGCTGGAGCATCGGCGTCATGTGAGACATCGATATCTATGGATGAGGATCACCGTTGACGGCCACCGGATCGGGCGCTCCGCTCTGGATGGCAACCGTCTGTTTGCGCCGGTTGTCCACGGGCCTGATGCTGTCCCAGTACCTGCATTGCGGGCATTGCCACAGCAGTTCTTTCGGCTCGAAGCCGCAGCGCTCGCATTGGAAGGAGAGGAAAGGCAGGGTCAGAAGATCCAGAAGCCTCTCGTATTCGGCAAGCGCCTCTTCGCTCCGCCCTTCATCCAGAAGAAGCCGTCCTTTGAAACGCCGCGCCTCCCAGAGAGACGGGTTCAGATCCAAAGCCTTCTCGGTTTCCGCGAGGGCGGCAGCGCCGTCCTTTTCAGCGTGAAAATAGCGCGCCAGGGCCATGTGCCCGAAGGCATCCGGCCTTTTATCGACGCATTCCTTCAAAAAATCCCCGATGGGTTTCAGGTTTTCCATCCTGGAGCAGGCGCGCTCGAGCCGGTTGTAGCACAGGAACAAGAATTCAGGCGCCACGTCGAAGATCTTTTTCCATATCGCAAACGCCTTTTTGTACTCCTCGCGGCCGAAATACAGGTCACCCAGGTGAAGGTAGGCGTCGACGCAGGCCTTGTGAGCGCTCAGGGCCTTGTTGTAGGCGCTCTTGGCGCGGTGGTAATCCCCCTGCTCCTGATAGACCTTGCCCGCTTCGACGAGGTGATGCGCGAGGATGTGGCCCTGGTCTTCGCGCATCCACTTAGCGATCCTCTGGCGGATGTTGTAGGCCTTTTCCCAGTCGCGCAGCTCTTCGTAGATCCTCTCGATCTCCTGGAGATTCTCGAGATTGCCGGGGTCTTTGTGCGCAACCTCCAGGAAGGTCTTGAGCGCCCTGTTCAAAAAGCCGCCCTTCCGGTAATCCAACCCGAGATCATAGAGGGCGCGCAGTCTGATCGGTTCATCGACGTTGGGCCTCAGCATGATGCTCTGGCGGATGCGTATGGCGCGGTCGATGTCGCCCTTCGAACGGTAGAGATTCCCCAGCGCGACATAAGTCTCGATGGTGTCGGAGTTGACTTTGACGGATTTCGTGAACTCCTCGATGGCATGATCCTGGTCATTGGACAGGATGTACTGGATCCCTTTGAAGAAGGCCGGGTCTTCCTTCTCCTTCTTAAGCCGCCTGTCCTTTCTCGATCGCCAGAATCCCATACCCGCAATCACTCCTCCCACCAAGACCGTCGCAGCGAAGAAAAGCGGTTTTCCTTCCGTCGACACCGCCAACCCATCTTAAAACGCATCGAACAAACCCGTCCTTTTTCAAGGAGATCAGCGCACCCCTCATTGAAGCCGGCGCGGAGTTCACAAAGCATTCAGGCCCGGGCCTGACGTTCCCAGCCAAAGATCGCTCCGATGGGAACCGTATTCACAGACCACAGGAACCCCCGTGCAGGCACCGTGATCGTACGCATCGGTGTCTATCCTCGGTTCAGAACCACGGCTGGGCGGTCCCCCTGGAGAGCGGGTCCCCCTGAGCGCCGGGCACCGTTCCACGCAGACGAGCTCGGGGCGATAAACACTCGCATTTCCGGCGCTGCGCCTGCGTCCGTCGATAGCCTGGACACTCCCTGCGCAGCGGTCGGCCAGCCGGCATGTCAGGGGAGTTCCCCGCCCTCCTGGTTAGGCACCACCTCGCTGGTTACCGGGAGGTTCCGAAGGGTGTTCAACTCTTCGTCCTTTTGCTTTCCCTGACGAACCAGTGTCTTGATCTCTCTGCGAAGCCGAAAACGTTCGACCGCACCGTAGAGCCCGGCGATCAGAATCCCGATCAAAAAGCTGATGACCGCTACGACGTAAAGGGAGAGAGGGGAAGTCTGCCCGCTCCAGAATTTGAGATCCAGTTTGAACTGCACCTGCGTCGAGAGTGCCGGGTGATTCTGCACCGCCACGATGACAACCAGCAACAGAACGAGAATGATGATCAAGGCCCTCAGATGTTTCATACCTCACCTCCTGCGGGGGTTTTCAAGCGGTTGAAATACGGCAGCAGCTTTTCATAAGTGGCCTGCAGGTGCTCCGGTATTACCCTCACTTCTCCAATCACGGTCATATAGTTGGTGTCTCCGTTCCATCTCGGCACGATATGGAAGTGCATGTGCTCTTCGACACCAGCGCCTGCCACGCGACCCAGGTTGAGCCCGACATTGAATCCGTCGGGGTGCATCATCGATTTGAGAATCCCCATCGTCGCGCGCACCATCTCCATGACCGCCAGCATTTCACCCGGTTCGAGCCCATCCAGATTCGGCACGTGCCGTACCGGCGCCACCAGCAAATGGCCGTTTACATAGGGGTACTTGTTCATCAAAACGAGGACCGTCTGATCGACGTAGAGCATCAGCCGCTCCGCATCCATCGAACGGTCCTCACCCGGGCAGAATATGCATCCCTCGTACTTGTCGTTCCCCAGGATATACGTCATCCGCCATGGCGCCCACAACACATCCATAATGCCCCCTGAACATTCGTTTCCCCAGGCTTTCGCCTCCCACCGCTGCCGCAGCGGGGAACAGAATCCTTCCTCTTCCGATCCAGGATAAGGGAGTGCAGACCCGGCGCCTCCGTTGGACCAGCCTGAAAGGCCTGCGAAGCCGTTCCGGATTGCCCTCCAGGTCCGAGATCTCGCAAAGAACCAGGCAAAAGAGTATAACAAGCAAGGGAGAAAAGACAAGGTGAAATCTGACGGCATCGAAACGGTTGACGTCCACGGCCCTCGTTCATATATTGAATTCCGACCGGAACAACGCGCCTTTTCCCGGACGTCCTGCGGAGCGTCGCCCTAGGCGGAGGCTGCGTCGGAGTGCGCGGAGGCCTCGCCGCGGCAGTTCCGGAGTGGTCGACGGCTTTTTCGCCTGGAGAAACCCCGGGCCGTGCGGTTGTTCCCTTGATCGCTACAAACGATTCGAACGGAGGACTATCTGTGCCGATCTACGAGTTTTACTGTCCCAAATGCCACATGATCTTCAACTTCTTCTCGCGAAGCGTCAACACGGAGAAGCGCCCCGCCTGCCCAAGGTGCCGGACCCCGAACCTGGACCGGCGGATGTCCGTCTTCGCCTTTTCCCGCAATCGGCCGGAGGAAGAGGACACCCCCATGCCCGACCTCGATGAGAGCAAAATGGAACAGGCCATGGAGATGCTCGCCCGCGAAGTCGACCATGTGGATGAGGAGGATCCGCGCCAGGCTGCGGCTTTGATGCGAAAGCTGAGCGACTTGACCGGCCTCAACCTCGGACCGGGGATGGAGGAGGCCATCCGGCGCATGGAAGCGGGCGAAGACCCCGACCAGATCGAAGCGGAGATGGGTGATCTTCTGGAGCAGGAAGACCCTTTTTCCTTCAAGGAAAAGGCCGCCCGGATCGCCCGCTCGCTTCCCCCCCGCGTGGACGAGACCCTTTACGATCTCTGAGGCGCCCGAGGCGGGAAGACACCGCTTCCAGTTAAGCGCACCCTCACCCTCCCCCGGGAAGAAGATCACGGGAGAGGGCGGCCAAAACCCCGCCATAGGCTGATGCAAGGCGTTTTATAGGGCCAGGAGCTCGAACTCGCCCCAACTGGCAAGCCGGTCCTTCAGGATCAGTACTCCGCCAAGGATGCCGGGCATGCCGGAGGCCTCACGCGCAGCGCAGGCCAGATCCGCCGATTTGACCAGGCGGTTTCCGAGGGCTGTTGCAGCCGCATCGGCAAGGGCGGCCGATCGGCACACGATGCAGACGGCGTCGCTCTCCCCCAGGCTGAGGGAATGTCCAACGCTGCCCGAAGAGGTGCATACGCCCAGGGGCATCCGCTCGGATGGGACCCTGATGCCCACCCGCCCGCTCAGAGGCGATTTGCCGGCGTAGATGGCGACGGTGGCATCCCGCTGCGTTGCCAGAAAGATGTCTCCGCCGTTTTCCACGATCACCTGCGGACTGAACTCGAGGAGGCCTTCGCCCACGTATTGCGCGACCGCGCCTGCCACGGCCGCCATCGGGCCGACCCCGGCCGCCCTCCCCGCCCTCAGCATGACCTTGACGAGCGGCGGGGCGAACATGTCTTCCTTCTGGGGCAGCAGGGCATCCAAAAACTCCGGGTGCTCCGAGATATGGGACTCGATCTGACGCCGCGCCTCCAGGACGAGGCTGCGCGTCTCCTCGGGGAGCGGGCTCTCCGCCTGCACCCAGAGGTCGGTCTGCCTGACCGCCACACCGAAGGACGTCAATCCCTTCGCCCTCGCCTTCAGACGGTAATCTCGCGGCTCGGAAGGGCTCATCGCCTACTCCCCCCGCCTGTTCCGGATCAACCGGTTGACAAGGTCGCTGTAACGCCTTTGGGTGCGGTCATTCCGGACCGCCATGGCAAGCGCCCTCCGGCTGCCGATCAGGATCGCCAGTTTGCGGGCGCGCGTCACCCCCGTATAGATGAGATTGCGCTGAAGCATCATGTAGTGCTGGGTCAGCACCGGCAGGATGACGGCCGCGTACTCGGAGCCCTGCGCCTTGTGAACGGAAATGGCGTAGGCCAGCACGACCTCTTCGAGGTCTCCGAAATCGTACGTGACCCTCCGTCCGTCGTAAAGGATCCAGACCTCCTGGTTCTCGCGGTCGATCCGTTCGATGAACCCGAGGTCGCCGTTGTAAACATCCCGGTCGTAGTCGTTCCGGATCTGCATGACTTTGTCCCCCACCCTCAGGGAGCGGCTGCCCCAAACCAGGGTGTCGCCTTTCGGGTTGAGGGCGTTCTGCAGATTCAGGTTCAGATTGGATGCCCCGACAATCCCTTTGTGCATAGGGGTGAGCACCTGAATCTCCTCCCGCCGGTCCAATCCGAAACGCTCCGGGATTCTTTTGCCGACCAGTTCGATGATCAGGCGCAGGACCTCCTCGGGTTCCTCCTGTTCGATGAAATAGAAATCCTCGGGCACTCCCCTTCCCAGGTTTCTCACGGGCATCTTACCATCGTGGATCCGGTGGGCATTGACCACGATGAGGCTTTGACTGGCCTGGCGGAAGATCTCCTTCAGCGTGATGACCTTGACCACCCCGGACTGGATCATTCCCTGAAGGGGATACCCGGGACCCACGGGCGGCAACTGGAACATATCCCCCACCAGGATGAGGGTGGCTGAAGGCGGAACCGCCTTCAGAAGATGATGCATCAGGACCAGGTCGATCATGGAGGCCTCGTCCACAATCAGCAGATCGCAGTCCAGCGGGTTTTCCGCGTTCTTCTGAAACGCTCCCTTCCCCGGCGCAAACGAGAGCAGGCGGTGAATGGTTTTCGCCTCCATGCCCGTTGCCTCGGCAAGACGCTTCGCCGCCCTGCCCGTCGGGGCCGCCAGAAGGATCCGCGCGCCCTTACGGGTGAAGATCTTGACGATGGCGTTGACGATGGTGGTCTTTCCGGTCCCCGGTCCGCCGGTGATGATCAACAAAGGGTTCAGCAGGGCCGCCTGCACCGCTTCCCGCTGCTTTTCGGCCAGCGTGATGCCCGCGAGTTTCGCTTCTACCCACTCGAGGGCCTTGCCCGGGTCCACCCCGCGCCAGGACCTCTCCCCGCAGGTGAATTCCAGGATTCGCCTCGAAACCGCCGTCTCGCAAAAATGAAGCGCCGCCGGATAAACCTTGCTATCCGCCTTCTGGAGCGATCCCGCCGCCTCGCTGCCTTCGTCGACGACAATCTGCTTTTCGCCTACCGCTCCAACCAGCGCCCGGTCGAGAATCTCATCCTCGACCCCCAGGATCTCGCGGCACTTATCCATCAACGCACCCAGCGGATAATAAACGTGCCCTTCCTCTGAGGCCTTCTGCAGCACATACACGATCCCCGCATGCGCCCGCAGCGTGGAATTTCTGGCAAACCCGAGCTTCTCGGCGATCCGGTCGGCCGTGATGAACCCGATCCCCGTTATGTCCGTCGCGAGCCGATAGGGGTTCTCTTCGATCACCTGTACGGCGCGTCCGCCGTAGGCCTTCCAGATCCGGGTGGCATAGGCGCTGCTCACCCCATGCTCCTGGAGGAAGATCATGACCTGCCGGATTTCCTTCTGGTCGTTCCAGGCACGCCGAATCATCTCGATCCGCTTCGGGCCGATCCCTGGAACCGCGGCTAAACGCCCGGCATCCTGATCGATCACCTCCAGAGTCTTCTCCCCATGGACGTTTACGATCCGCCTGGCCATAACCGGGCCGATGCCCTTGATCAGTCCGGAGCCCAGGTACCGCTCGATGCCGTAGAGCGTCGCCGGGGTGTGGGTGCTGTAATGCTCGACCTTGAACTGGCGGCCATAACGCGGGTGATTGCCCCAAGCGCCCCTCATCTTGAGGATCTCCCCGGGGGTCGGCGCCATCAAATTCCCTACGACGGTCACGAGTTCCCGTTCTCCGCGCACCTTCATCTGCACGACCGAATACCCGTTCTCCGCGTTCGAATAGGTGACCCGCTCGATCCTGCCCTGAAGTTCACACGCCATCCGGGCTCCCCTTCCCGTCCTTTCCATGCCAAGCGCGCCGGTTTGAGCGGAGCGAACCTCGTCCCGGGCCGGCCTCTTTCCTGACTGCCTTCCATCTGGAGAGGTTCTTTTTGGCCGATTTCGGCATCGATCTGCACCGCTGCCCGTGCGGCGGCGTGCAGGGCGCCTCCCCGCACCAGACGCCTGTTTTCTTGATATCAGAGAAAAAGAGACTTCGCCCGATAATGAGCAGGCATCGCAAACCCATCGTCCCAGAATGGATATTATATGATTTATTTAGTTTTTACAATGTGTTTGGAGATATATGAAGCATCGGAGCCAAGCAACAAAAAAGCCCTATCAGGAGCATCCTCCCAACAAGGCCGGTTGAACAGTTCGGTGAATCACAGAACCCGGCTCGCCCTTAACGCCTTTCCAAAAGGGTTGGCCAACCCCGGACGGTGATCAGCTCACAGCGTCCTTCAGCGATTTGCCCGGAACAAATTTCGGAACGCTTCTGGCCGGTATGTCGATCGTTGCACCGGTCTGGGGGTTTCTTCCCTGCCTGGCCGGCCTTTCGTCCACCTTGAAGGTCCCGAAACCGATCAGGGTGACCTTTTCCTTTTGCTGAAGGGCCTCTGTGATCGACCCGAAAACCGCGTCTACGGCTTTCATGGCGTCTTTTTTGCTGCCAAGCACCTGCGCTACCTCGTTGACCAAATCACCTTTGTTCATCTCTTTCCTCCCTTTTTGAAGTTGTCGAACTCCGATGAAACCACTCTGTTGCTGGTGATAATCCAATCCGGCCAGCATTTCAATAGAAAAATCTCGTCAGGCGGGGGCTTGAAGCCCTTCCGAGAAGAATTTCCGGCGCATTTCCCCCCCCTGATAGGCACCTGCTTCGTCCTGAAGGATCCGTCCAGGGTCGAAACCGATCAGGACGCGGGCGGCAGGTAGTCCACCCTGACATTGTGAAGCGCATGGAAGATGTTCCCCTTGATCTTCCTGTTCGCGCGCTGCAGGGCGGCCAGAAGCTCCTTGATCTCTCGCCGCTTCGAGGAGCCGGCGCTCGGACAGGCGAGCTCGACCCGAGGCCAGCCCATCTCACGGGCGTAGCGTGAGAGGTGGGTCTCCGGCACCTCATAGAGCGGCCGGATCACCGTAATCCGGCCGTCGAAGAATCTCTGGACGGGGAGCATGGTGCTGATGGAGCCCCCGTAAAAGAGATTCAGCAGGAATGTCTCGATCACATCGTCCCTGTGATGCCCGAAGGCCAGCAGGTTGCAGCCGAGTTCCCCGGCGGCGTCGAAGAGGATCTTGCGCCGCAGCCGCGCGCAGAGAAAGCACGGATTCTCGAGGTTCTCAGGGCTGTGCGCGCGCGGCCCGATGTCCGTCCGGATGATCCGGTGTTCAAAATCATGCCCCACAAAGAAATCCCTCAGCATCCCGGCCGAATCCCCGCCGAAGCCCGGGTCGACATGCACCGCGGTCAGGCGGTATGAAATGGGGACCCGTTTCAGGCGCTCTCTCAGCAACCACAAGACCGCCATGCTGTCTTTCCCCCCGGAAACAGCCACGAGAACATGGTCTCCGTCCTTCAGCATCGCTTGCCGATGCACCGCCCGGCCCATCAGCCGCACCACCTCTTTGCGGGCGTACCCCACGAAAAAACCCCTCTATGGCTTGTTGCACGAAGGGCGCTCCCCGAACAGGGCCGTCCCGATCCTCACCAGATTCGCACCCTCTTCGATCGCCACCCGGTACGAATCGGACATCCCCATGGAAAGATAGCGCATCTCCACATGTGGAAGCGAGAGAGAGCGGATCTGCTCGAAAAGCTCCCGGGTCCGCCTGAAGTAGGGCCGAAGGGACTCCGGGTCGTCCAGTAAAGGCCCCATGGTCATGAGACCCATCACCCGGATATGAGGAAAATCGGCGAGCCCCTGGATCAATTCAAGCGCTTCGCCGGGCAGCACCCCATGCTTCTGGGGCTCCTCCCCGCTGTTGATCTCGATCAGCACCGGCATGAGCTTCCCCTCCTTCTCCGCGGCCCGGTCGACGGCCTGCGCCAGATTCAAGGAATCCAGGGTCTCGATCATGTCGAAAAGCTTCACGGCCTTCTTGGCCTTGTTCGACTGCAGATGACCGATCAGGTGCCATTTCACCCGCTCACCGACCGCCTCCCGCGCCCGTTCAGCCTCCTGCACATAGTTCTCGCCCACGATCGCGAGGCCCGCCGAGACCGCATCGAGGACCTCCGCAGGGGTCCTCGTCTTGGCAGCGCCTACAAGCATGACGTCCGGGGGCAGTTCATTCAGGATGCGTTTGACATTCTCCTGGATCATCGGCTTATCCCTTTCGGGGGCGTCCCTCTCAAAACAGCCCTTCGCCTGCAAAAAGCGTTTCACATGACTGCATCGGGCATCTCCGCTGCATTCCGCCTGGAAAGAGCGCTCCCGCCTGTGCTCAAAAACAGCTCCCGGCGAACAAGGCCTCACGCCTTTCCTGGAAAACAGCCTGAGCGGAAAAAAGCGTCCTGCCTTTTCTCCAGAGCGAAACGGAAGGGATGAACCCTCCCGCCCCTCTGGAAAACCAGTTCTCCGACACCTCGGTTTATAGGGATACCGCAACTTTCGCCCCCTGTAAAGCCAAGAACCATCCGGATAGACGCTTCCGAGGCCGGCCCCCGGAGTGGAGAACGCCGAATATCGTCCTCCTCTTGACAGAGTTACGGTGCTGGGTTAGATCATATGAAACGGGCTGGTCCGGGGTGTAAAATACACCCCAGCCAAGAAATCCAAAACGGAGGACCAGCCCATGAAAAAAGTAGCGTATGTCGGTGTA
>Ga0209164_1000959_pt1 | contig 46241 bp, 47 predicted proteins | sample MTBNYHSulfiMetaG_FD_187458 | JGI IMG/M metagenome (GOLD analysis project Ga0209164, IMG submission 187458) | Enrichment culture microbial communities from rom New York Harbor, USA that are MTBE-degrading - MTBE-NYH (New York Harbor Sulfidogenic)... | ecosystem: Environmental > Aquatic > Marine >... | reverse complement strand
CTCGAAGCCGACCGCGGCGACGTGCCCCGACTGCTCGTCGCCGAGCAGGTTGCCGGCGCCGCGGATCTCGAGGTCGGCCATGGCGATGCGGAAGCCGGCACCGAGCTCGGTGTGGTCGCTCAGCGTGGTCAGTCGCGCCGCCGCCTCGGTCGTGAGCAGCTCCTCGCTCGGGTAGAGCAGGTAGGCGTAGGCGTACGCCTCGCTGCGTCCGATGCGCCCGCGGATCTGGTAGAGCTGCGCGAGCCCGAGCATGTCGGCGCGCTCGACGATCAGTGTGTTGGCGGTGGGGATGTCGATGCCGCTCTCGATGATCGAGGTCGTGACCAGCACGTCGGCCTCGCCGGCGAGGAAGGCGAGCATGACCTTCTCGAGGGCGCGCTCGTGGAGCTGGCCGTGGGCCACGAGCAGGCGCGCCTTGGGGACCAGCTCCTGGACGTGCTCGGCGGCCTCCTCGATGGTCTCCACGCGGTTGTGCAGGTAGAAGACCTGGCCGCCGCGGGCGAGCTCCTTCTCGATCGCCGCGCGCACCAGGTCGTCGCGGTACTCGCCGATGTAGGTGCGCACCTCGTGGCGGCCGCGCGGCGGCGTCTCGATGACCGAGATGTCGCGGATGCCGGAGAGCGACATCTGCAGCGTGCGCGGGATCGGCGTCGCGCTCATGCTGAGCACGTCGGTCTGCAGCTTGAGGTTGCGCAGCAGCTCCTTCTGGCGCACGCCGAAGCGCTGCTCCTCGTCGACGACGACGAGGCCGAGGTCCTTGGGGCGCACGTCGGTGGAGAGCAGGCGGTGGGTGCCGATGAGCACGTCGACGTCGCCCTTCTCGAAGCGCCCGAGGACGTCGCGCTGCTCGGCCCTGGTGCGGAAGCGCGACACCATGCCGATCTCCACGGGGAGGTCCTGGTACCGCTCGGCGAACGTCGCGGCGTGCTGCTGGGCGAGGATCGTGGTGGGGACGAGGACCAGCGTCTGCTTGCCGCCCTCGGCCGCCTTGAAGGCTGCGCGCAGGGCGACCTCGGTCTTGCCGTAGCCGACGTCGCCGCAGACGAGGCGGTCCATCGGGTGCGCCGCCTCCATGTCGTTCTTGACCTCGTCGATGGCCTCCGCCTGGTCCTCGGTCTCGTCGAAGACGAACGAGTCCTCGAGACGACGCATGAGGTCGCCGTCGGCGGGGTAGGCGAAGCCGGGCACGGCTTGGCGGGCGGCGTAGAGCTGCAGGAGCTCGCCCGCCATCTCGACGACCGCGGTGCGGGCCCGCGTCTTCACCGTCTGCCAGGCCGTGCCCCCGAGCTTGTTGAGCGGCGGCGCGCCGGCCCCCGCGCCGATGTAACGGCTGACCTTGCCGATCTGCTCGTGCGGCACGAAGACGCGGTCGTCTCCTCTGAACTGCAGGAGGAGGTAGTCGCGCGTGATCGCGGCCACGGTGCGCGTCTCGACGCCGGCGAAGCGCGCGATGCCGTGGTCCTCGTGGACGACGTAGTCGCCGGGGCGGACGTCGAAGAAGCTCGCGAGCCGCGTGCCGCCGACGAAGCGGCGCTCGCGAGAAGGCCCGCGGAGCAGCGAGCGCTCGGGGATGACGGCGAGCTTGAGCTCGGCGGAGACGAAGCCCTCGCGCAGCGGCGCGGCGAGGAAGTAGAGGCCGGGCGCGGCCGGCTCGGGCCGCCCGGCCTCCCCCGTCTCCAGCACTTCGGCGGTCAGGTGCCGCAGCCGGTAGGCGGCGCGCTGCGCCTCGCCGTCGTGCCGGAAGACCACGTAGACGCGATAGCCGTCACCGACGAGCCGGGCGAGGTCGCGCTCGGCGCCGGCCAGGTCGCGGGCGGCGAACTGCGGGCGGCTGGCCGGGAGCTCGACGGCCTGCTCGCGGCGCACGACCTCGAGCTGGAGGCCGCGGGCGAGCAGGGCGCGCGCCTCGGCGAGCGGCACGTAGAGGCGGTCTCGGGCGGCGGCGCGCGCCGGCGCCGCGCCCCCGGCGGGCGTCGACGCGACGCCCGCGGCGGCCGTTGACGGGGCGCCCACGGCCGGCGCGGCATCCGCGCCGCGAGCCGAGGGCCCGAAGACGAGGTCGACCTCGGCGGCGAAGTCGGCGAGCGCCCGCCAGGTCTCGTCGGGCCGCACGACGACGATCGGCTGGCCGGAGGCCGCGACGCACCCGGCCAGCGTCGTGAACCGCCCGGCGAGGCCGGCGAGGGCGTGCACCTCGGCGCGGCGGACCACCTCGTCGGGCGCCTCCTCACGGCCCTCGTCCTCCCACGCCGCCAGCGTCTGCCGCACGGCGCCCTGGAACTCGTCGCCCCCGGTGTCGGCCTCGAACGCCGCGTACACGGTCGCCTCCTCGACGGCGGCCGCCGTGCGCTGCGAGTAGACCGAGAAGCTCCGCAGGCGCTCGACCTCGTCGCCCCAGAACTCGACCCGCAAGGGCTCGCCGATCGAGGGGTAGACGTCGACGAGGCCGCCGCGCACGGCGAACTCGCCGCGCCCGCGCACCTGCTCGACACGCCCGTACCCGAGGGCGGGCAGGCGCTCCGCGACGAGATCGAAGGGCGTCTCCTCGCCGACGGCGAGACGCAGAGGCTGGGGCTGAAGCTCGAGCGGCAGGAAGCGCTCGAGCGCGGCGACGGCGTCGGCGACGACGACCCCGCCGGCGCCGAGCGCGGCCAGCGCCTGCTGGCGCTGGCCGACGACGTGCGGCGCCGGCGCCACCTCGGCCCCGTAGAGCACGCCGCGCGCCGGGAGCACCGGCACCTCGCGCTCGAGGTAGACGCCGAGCTCGGCGGCCAGCGCCGCCGCGGCCTCGGCGTCGGGCGCGACCACGAGCCGGCCGCCGCCCTCGGCCGCGATCAGGCCGGCGAGCACGAAGGGCGCGAAGAAGGTCGGGGCGTAAACGGCCGCGCCGCGGCGCAGCCGCGGCGCGGCCGTCGTCATCGTCTCGCTCTGCAGGAGGTCCTGAAGCAGCATCGTGGCACGCGGACAGCCCCGCCGCCGGGGGGCGACGGGGTCGCCCGTCCATTGTACCCGGAGTGTGCCGTGCTCCGAGCGGCCAGTACCGAGAGCACTCGGGAGGACCCCGGTGCGGACCACGCGGGAGGGGCCGGTGCGGTACACGACGGGCGCGCGGCGAGAGCCGGAGCGGGGCGACGGGAGCCGGCGCGGGACGGCGGGCTCCGGCTCGGCGCGCGAAGGGGCCCCGTCGCAGACCCGCGGCCCGCGAGCGTGCTGACCGCACGGCCGCTCACGTCGTCCCGCGCCGCGGCCGATACCTCGCCCTGGAGGTCCCGAGGCCCACGCCGTCGAAGGGCACGCCGTGCACACGCCGCCAGACCGCCCGACGAGCAGCCACCGTAGCGAGCGGCGCCCCACGCGCCGCCTCGCGGCCCGGCGCGGCGCCACACAGGACCGGTCGCGCCGCGCCGGCCCGCGCCGTCTCGGCGCGTCCGCCGTCTTCGTCCTCCTGCTGCTCGCGCTCTTCGCCGGCGCGCTCCCCGCGACCGCCGGCGCGACCACCGTCGGCCAGCGGATCGCCGCGATCCTCCGCGACGAGGGCGTCGCGACCTCCCGCACCGGCGTCGCGGTGTACGACCGCACGGCCGGCCGCGCGCTCTACGGGTGGAACAGCGGCACGCGCTTCGTCCCGGCCTCGAACATGAAGCTCGTGACCAGCGCCGCCGCGCTTCTCACGTGGTCGCCGGACCATCGCTTCCCGACCTCCCTGTACTTCACGCTGCCGTTCAAGCCCGGCCAGCACACGGTGTACGGCGACGTCTACCTCAAAGGGTTCGGCGACCCGTCCTTCTCGACCGAGGGCTACCAGCGCGAGGCGTACGGCATCGACACCGCCTCGATCCAGGACGTCGTCGCCTACCTCAAGACCCTCGGCGTGCGCCGGATCGCGGGGAGGGTCTACGGGGACGACAGCTGGTTCGACAGGCGGCGCGTGGTCGCGAGCTGGAGCCGGCACCTCTGGGTCGAATGCGGCCCCCTCTCCGCGCTCTCGCTGAACGAGAACTGGTACGGAGGCGAACGCGTCGACGACCCGCCGCTCTACGTGGCCCAGCGTTTCAAGGCCGTCCTCGAGCGCAACGGCATCGACGTGGTCGGCGCCGCCCGGGCCGGCTCGGTGCCGGCCGGCGCGCGCTGCATGCACACCGTGTACTCGGCTCCCCTCTCCACGCTGCTCAAAGTGCTGAACAAGGACAGCGACAACTTCTTCGCCGAGATGTTCGTCAAGGGGCTCGGCCGCGACGTCTACGGCGAGGGCACGACCGCCGCCGGCCTGCGCGTCGCCCGCGAGGCGCTGACCGCGCTCGGCGTCCCCGACGACGCCTACCGGCTCTGCGACGGCTCCGGGCTCAGCTACGACGACCGCCTGAGCGCCAAGGGGGTCGTGCGTCTGCTGCGCGCGCTGCGCCTGAGGGAGGACTGGCCGACGTTCAGGACGTCTCTGGCGAGGGCCGGCGTCGACGGCACGCTCGAGACGCGCATGCGTGGCACGCCGGCGGCCGGCAACTTCCGCGGCAAGACCGGCACGCTGCGCATCGCCTGCTGCCTCTCGGGTTGCGTGCAGAGCGCGAACGACCACCAGGTCTTCGTCGCCCTGCTGATGAACGGCGACCCGGTCGACGTCTACCGCGCGCGGCGCGCGCAGGACCGGATCGCCGTCGCGCTCGCGCGCGCCGACCTGTGAGCAGCGGGGCGCCGCGGCTCCCGGAGCGACTGGTCCGGGGCGGCGGCGCCCTCGAGCGGCCGCGTTCGGACCGACGGAGCCGCGTTCAGACCGGCGCGGCCTCGTTCAGCCGGTTCGCCGCCTCGTCGAGGCCGAGCTCGACCCAGAGCTCGACCGCATCGGCCGCGCGCTCGACGAGCGCGTCGACCGCGGCGCGCGGCTCGGCGAACGGGCTGAGCACGTAGTCGGCGACCACGTCCGGGTCGGTGCTCGGCGGGCGGTCGACGCCCACGCGCAGGCGGTGGTACTCGGCGCCGATCAGCCCGCTGACGCTCTTCAGGCCGTTGTGCCCCCCGCTGCCGCCGCCGGCGGCGAGGCGCAGACGGCCGAACGGCAGGTCGATGTGGTCGTGCACGACGAGGAGGCGGTCGGGCACGAGCTTCGCGGCGCGCAGCGCCGCGGCGACGCTGCGCCCGGACAGGTTCATGTACGTCGTCGGCTGCAGCAGGAGGACGTCGCGCCCGGCGATGCGGCCCTCGGCGGCACGGCCGTCGTAGGCGCGCTTCGCGCGCGGGTAGCCGTGCCGCCGCGCCAGCCGCTCGACCACCGCGTAGCCGACGTTGTGCGGGGTGCCCTCGTACTCGCGCCCCGGGTTGCCGAGGCCGACGACGAGCGCCTCGGCCACCACCGGATGCGAGCGCGGGCGCACCGCCGACCCGGCCGCGGACTACTCCTCGGCCTCTTCCTTGTGCGCCTTGCCCACGAGCTCGGGCTCGGCGGCCTCTTCGGCCTCGGCGGCCGCCGCGGCCTCTTCCTCCTCGGGGGCCACTTCCTCGACGGCCTTACGCGGCATGAGCACGCTGCAGAGGACGAGCTCGGGGTCGTCGAGCAGCTCGAGGCCCTCGGGCACGGCGATGTCCTTCACGTAGAGGGCGTCGCCCACGACCATCTCTGTGATGTCGACCGAGATGTGCTCGGGGATCTCGGTCACCTTGCCCTTGACCGTGAGCTCGCGCGTCGCCTCGTCGAGCATGCCGCCGGCCTTCTCGCCCGCCGACGGGCCCTCGTAGTGCACGGCCACCTTCGCCTCGATCACCTCGTCGAGGCGGATCTCCTGCAGGTCGAGGTGGGTGACGATGTGGCGTACGGGATCGAGCTCGAGCTCCTTGATGATGGCGCGGTGCGTGCGCTTCTGACCTTCGAGCGCGACCTCGAGGACGGCGTGCCGGCCGGCCTCGGTCGACATCGCCTCGCGCAGGTGCGCCGGCTCGACGGCGAACAGCACGGCCGGCTTGCCGTGGCCGTAGAGCACCCCGGGGATCATCCCCTGCTTGCGCAGGCGGTTGGCGGCCCTCGAGCCGGTCTCGTGGCGCGGGTGCGCGGGCAGTCTGACGTTGTCCATGTGGTCTCCTGCTAGAAGAGCTGGTTCTCGCCGGCGAACAGCTCGCTCACCGACTCGTCCTCGAAGACGTTCTTGATCGTGCGGGCGAGGATGTCGGCCACGCTCAGCACGGTGATCTTGGTGTCCTGCGGCTCGAGGTCGACCGTGACCGTGTCGGTCACGATGACCTCCTTGACCGGCGACTCGCGGATGCGCTCGCGCGCGGGACCGCTGAAGATGCCGTGGGTGGCGGTCACGTAGACCTCGTGGGCGCCCCTGGCGTAGAGCGTGTCCACGGCGCTGATGATGGAGCCCGCGGTGTCGATCATGTCGTCGACGACCACGGCGACCTTGCCGTCGACGTCGCCGATGAAGTGCAGGGTCTCGGCACGGTTGTGCTCGGGGCGCGCCTTGGTCAGCACGGCGAGACCGGCGCCGGGCATGTGGTTGATGAAGCGCTTGACGAGCTTGACGCCGCCGGCGTCGGCGGAGACCGCGACCACGCCGCGCCCCGCGAAGTCCTTGTACCTGAAGTAGTCGGCCAGCATCGGCACGGCCGTCATGTGGTCGACCGGGATCCTGAAGAAGCCCTGGATCTGCCCCTGATGGAGGTCCATCGCGAGGACGCGGTCGGCGCCGGCCGCCTCGAGCAGCGTGGCCATGAGGCGCGCGGTGATCGGCTCGCGGGCGGCGCTCTTCTTGTCCTGGCGTGCGTACGGGTAGTACGGCGTGACCGCCGTGACCCGGCGCGCCGAGGCCAGCTTGGCCGCCTGGATCATGATGAGGAGCTCCATGACCTCGTCGTTGAGGCGGCCGACGCCGCACGGCGACTGGACGAGGAACACGTCGGCGCCGCGGATGCTCTCGTCGAAACGCGCGTACGACTCGCCGTTGGCGAAGGTCTTGAGCAGGACGCCGCCGGGTTTGATGTCGAGCTTGTCGGCGATGCGCAGACCGAGATCGGGGTTGCTGCGCCCGGCGAAGATCATGAGGCGCTTCTGCGTCGTGTACATGCAGGAGGTGCTCTCGGCCAACCCTACCCTTCTTTCGCTCGCCGCCGGCCGAACGGAGATTCTACCAGAGGGACACGCTCAGCGGCTCGGAGCGGGTCCGTCGGGGGGCGGATCGGCGGGCGAGGCCGGCGCCGCGGGCTCCGCCGGCGCCGCCCCCGGAGACACGGCTGCATCGGCAGGAGGCACGCCGCCGGCGAGCGGCGCGGCCCCGGGGGCGTCGGGCGCCTCGCCGGCCGCGGCGCCGGGGGCGGGCGCCTCGCCCGCGCCGGCCGGCTCTCTCCGGCGCCGCGCCGCGCGGCGTTCGGCGTAGCCGGGGATGATCTGCTGGCGCGCGCGGGCGACGGCGAGCGCGCCCGGCGGCACGTCCTCGGTGATCACCGAGCCGGCCGCCGTGTAGGCGCCGTCGCCGACGGTGACCGGCGCCACGAAGGTCGTGTCGCTGCCCGTGTGCACGTCGTCGCCGATGTGCGTCGGGTGCTTCTCCTCGCCGTCGAAGTTCGCCGTGATGTTGCCGGCCGCGATGTTGCTGCGGCGCCCGATGATCGCGTCGCCGACGTAGCTCAGGTGGGGCACCTTGCTGTCCTCGCCGACGCGGCTGCTCTTGATCTCGACGAAGGCGCCGGCGCGCGCGCCCTCGGCGAGCACCGTGTTCGGCCGGATGAAGGAGTAGGGGCCGACCGAGCAGCGCGAGCCGACGACGCAGTCGTGCAGCTGGGAGGCGACGACGCGCGCCCGGTCGCCGACGAACGCGTCGCGCAGGAAGGCGCCGGGCCCGATCTCGCTGGCCGCGCCCACGGTCGTGCGCCCGAGCAGGTGCGTTGCGGCGCGCAGCACGGTGTCGCGGCCGACCTCGACGCCCCAGTCCACGTAGGTCGTCGCGGGGTCCTCGACCGTGACGCCGGCGAGCATGAGGCGCTCGAGCAGGCGGCGGCGCATGATGCCGTTGACCTCGGCGAGCTCGACGCGCGAGTTGACGGCGAGCATCACTTCGGGCTCCGGGGCCACGTGGGCGTCGACCTGGACGCCGTCCTCGATCGCCAGATGGACGGCGTCGGTGAGGTAGAGCTCGCCCTGCGCGTTGGCCGGCTCGAGCCGCGGCAGCACGGCGCGCAGCACAACGGCGTCGAAGACGTAGAACCCCGTGTTCACCTCGGTGAGGCGCAGCACGTCGGCGTCGGCGTCGCGCGCCTCGACGATGCGCGCGACGCCTCCCGACGGACCGCGCACGACGCGCCCGTAGTGCCCGGGGTCGGTGAGGACCGCCGTCGCCACGGTGGCCCGGGCGCCGGAGGCGCGGTGCGCCTCGACGAGCCCGGCGAGGAAGGGCCCGTCGACGAGCGGCGCGTCGCCGACGAGCACGACGACGTCGCCGTCGAACCCCTCGAGCGGCTGGAGCCCGGCGCGCACGGCGTCGCCGGTCCCCCGCCGCTCCGCCTGGACCGCCCGCTCGCAGCCGACCGGCAGAGCCTCGGCGATCGCGTCCTGGTCGGGACCCGTGACGACGACGACGCGCGCCGGCGAGACGCTGAGCGCCGCATCGATCACGTAGGAGAGCATCGGACGCCCGCACACCTGGTGCAGCACCTTCGGGACGTCCGACTTCATGCGCGTCCCGAGCCCGGCGGCCAGGGTCACGACGGCCAGGGGACGGCGGGGCGGCGAAGGGTTCTCGGTCATGGACGCTACCTCGTCGAGGGCGGGAGATGACGGCCGCTCAGGGCCCTCACACCGGCCCCGCCGCGGCCTGCGGGAGTATACCACCGGGCGGGGAGCCGGGAGGGGTGGCTGGGGCGGGAGGGGTGGCTGGGGCGGGAGGATTCGAACCTCCGGTCACGGGACCAAAACCCGTTGCCTTGCCACTTGGCCACGCCCCAGCGAGCGCGCCGAGTGTACCACCCGGGCACGGCGACGCGGTCCGCGGCCCGGCCTGAGCCGGGCATGGCGCACGGGCGTGACGGCGCGGCGCGCGGGCGTGACGGCGCGGCGTGCGGCCAAGGCGCCGACCCGGGTCTGGCGAGCGGGTACGGCGAGGCAGTTCGCCGCCGGGCCTGACCCGGGTACGGCGAGCGGGCGCAGGAGCCCGACCGGCCGCGGCATCGGCGCCGGCGGAGGGCGCGGCCGGTCACGGGGACGCGCCGGCGGGGGCCGGCGGCCGTTCAGGCGCCGGCGGAGGGCGGGCGGCGGCGCTGCGGGCGGCGCGGCTCGGCCGGCGGGCGGCGGCGAGGGGCGCCGGACGGCGCCCGCCGCCCCTCGCCGCGCCGTCTCCCGCCCGTGTCGGGGCGCCGTCGCACGGGCTCCTCCTGGAGCTCCGTCACCGACCACGCGAGCGGCGTCCCGGCCGCCGCCTTCACGCGCTCCGCCTCCTCGGCGGACTCGAAGAGCCCGAAGACGGCGGCCCCGCTGCCCGTCATGCCGGCCGCGAGCGCCCCCGCCGCCTTCAGACGCTCGATCGCGCGACCGATCTCGGGGCAGCGCTCCACGACGGTGATCTCGAGGTCGTTGGCGACCAGCGCGGCGACGTCGCCGGCCTTGCTCGCCGCGGCGAGGCCGGCCGAGAGCAGCCGCGCCCGCGGAGCGAACTCGTGCAGCCCGACGGTCACGTCCTCGTCCCTCCAGCGGTACACGTCGGCGGTCGACAGGCTGAGCTCGGGGACGGCGATCACGAAGTGCAGCGGCCCCGGGAGCTGGACGGGCTTGAGCACCTGCCCGCGGCCCATGGCGAGCTGCGGCCCGTGGCGGAGGAAGAAGGGGACGTCGGAACCGACCGCGAGCGCCACCTCGTGGCGCAGACGCGGCGTGAGGTCGAGGCCGTAGAGACGCTCGAGCGCGATGAGCGCGGCGGCGGCGTCGGAGCTGCCCCCGCCGAGGCCGGCCCCCGCGGGGATGCGCTTCCGGATGTCGACACGCACCTCGTAGGTGCGCTCCAGACGCTCCTCGAGAGCGTGCACCACGCGCGCGGCCAGGTTCGCCTCGCCCGGACACACGGGGGACTCCACCTCGAGCGCTTTGCCGGGCGTCAGGGTCACCTCGACGCGGTCCGCCAGGGTCACCGGGACCATCAGCGAGGCGATCTCGTGGAACCCGTCCGGCCGCCGCGGACCGACGAGGAGGGTCAGGTTCAGCTTGGCCGGCGCGGCGACGGCCACCGTGCGCGGCTGTGACCCGTCGTCCATCGCACCTCCCGCCTCGCCGCTCATCGCGCCTCCCCGTGGTCGTCGTCTTCCGGCGCGACGGCGTCCTGCTCCCGGCTCGCCGTCGCGCCCTCTCTTCCCGGCAACGTACCCAGAGCGCGCGCGAAGCGGACCCACGCGGCCGGTGAGAGCTCCTCGGGCCGCGCCTTCTCGCCGGCGCCGGCGGCGCGCAGCGCCTCGCGCACGCGATCGCGCGAAGGGGCGCGCGCTGGGCCGGCGCCCGAGAGCGCGTTGGTGAGCAGCTTGCGGCGCCGGGTGAAGGCCAGACGGACGAGCGGCTCGAGGCGGGCGTAGCCCGCGGTGTCGAGCCGCTCGTCGTCGACCTCCCACGCCCCCGACGAGAGCCGCGCGCGACGGGTGAAGGTCAGGAAGCACGACTCGACGTTCGGCCGTGGGCGGAAGGCGTTGCGCGGCACCGCGCGCACGCGTTCGAGCTCGCAGTGGAGCTGGACGAGCACCGAGACGGCCGCGTAGGCCTTGGTCGACGGTCGCGCGAAGAGCCGCTCGGCGAGCTCGCGCTGCACCATCACCGCCCAGCGCTCGACCGAGGGAAGCCCCGCGACCGAGGTGACGATCAGAGGGATGGCGATGTTGTAGGCGAGGTTCGCGACCAGGGCGGTCGGCGGCGGGTCGAGCTCGCCGAGCGGCGCCCGGAGGGCGTCGCCGACGTGCAGCCGCAGGTGCGCGCGCTCGGCGGCCAGCGCCTCGAGGCGCGGCACGAAGCGCCGGTCGACCTCGTAGGCGTGCACGTAGCGGGCGCGCTCGAGCAGCGGACGCGTGAGCAGGCCGTCGGCGGCCCCGACCTCGAGGACGACGTCGTCGGGGCCGACTGCGGCCTGCGCGACGATCGCCCGCAGCACGTTGTGGTCGACGAGGTGGTTCTGCCCGTAACGGCGCAGCGGGCGTGGGCGGTCCCGGCCGCCTCCGGCGTTCATCAGCCCGGCAGGCCGAAGGCCCTGCGTGCGTTGGCCGTCGTGACGGCGGCGGCGCGCTCCGCGCTCCAGCCGCGCGCCGCCGCGACCGCCGCCGCCGCGTAGGCGACCCGCACCGGCCGGTTCTCCTTGCCGCGGAACGGGACCGGCGACAGGTAGGGCGCGTCGGTCTCGACGAGCAGCAGCTCGGGAGGCAACGCGGCGGCGGCCGCACGCAGAGCGTCGGCGCTCTTGAAGGTCACGTTGCCGGCGAAGGAGCAGAAGTAGCCCCGCTCCGCACAGAGGTCGACGGCGTCGGCCAGGCTGAAGCAGTGCATGACGACGGTGAGACCCGCGGCCTCGTCCTCGAGCAGGTCGAGCGCCTCGTCACCGGCGTCGCGCACGTGGACGACCAGCGGCAGGCCGACGCGACGGGCGAGCTCGATCTGGGCGAGGAAGGCGTCGCGCTGCGCGTCGCGCGGCGCGAGGTCGCGGTAGAAGTCGAGGCCGCACTCGCCGACGGCGACGACCTTGGGCTCGGCGGCGAGCGCCTCCAGCTCGCCGAGCAGGTGGTCGTCGAGCTGCGCCGCGTCGTGCGGGTGCAGGCCGACGGTCGCGTACACGCGCTCGTATCGGCGCGCCAGCTCCGCGGCCCGTCGCGACGTCTCGAGGTCGATGCCGATGGTGATGACGGCCTCGAGACCGGCGTCCCAGGCCTCGTCGAGCGACGCCTCGGTGTGGCGCAGCATCTCGAGGTGGCAGTGGGTGTCGATCAGGCCGCGCGTGTGCACGGGGGTGTCGATCGGGCCGCGCGTGTGCACGGAGGTCTCGTCGCCCACGCGCGCGCCGCCGCCGTTGCCCGCGGTCGCCACCGCCGACCCCGGCGTCAGCCGGCGCGCTCGATGCGCGGGAAGAGCGGGGGCGCGACGTCGACCGCGGCCGGGGCGAGCCCGCCCCAGACGGCGCCCTCGAACAGCAGGTCGGCGTCGCCGCTCGGCTGGCCGAGGCGGCGCAGGATCTCAGCCGCCGAGCCCGGGATCACCGGGTGGAGGGCGAGGGCCACGAGGCGCAGGCCGGCCGCCAGGCCGTGGAGCACGGCGTCGAGGCGGCCGGCCTGCGCCTCGTCCTTCGCGAGCTTCCACGGCGCCTCTTCCTCGACCAGCCGGTTGAGGCGCCGCACGAACTCCCAGACGGTCTCGAGGGCGGCCGTGATCTCGACGGCGTCGAGGTGCGCGGCCGCCCCCGCCACCATCGCCTCGCCCTCGGCGGCCACGGCCGCCAGGGCCTCGGCGTGCGGCGCGGCCGGCCGCGGGATCTCCCCGCCGCGGTACTTCGCGATCATAGACGCCGTGCGGCTCACGAGGTTGCCGAGCTCGTTGGCGAGCTCGTTGGTGTAGCGCTGCTCGAAGCCCTCGAGCGAGATCACCCCGTCCTGGCCGAAGGTCACCTCACGGAAGAGGTAGAAGCGCAGCGGGTCGATGCCGTAGGTCTCCATGACCTCGAACGGGTCGAGCACGTTGCCGCGCGTCTTGCTCATCTTCTCGCCGCCCATCAGCAGGTAGCCGTGGATGAACTCGCCCCGCGGCACCTCGTAGCCCGCGCTCATGAGGAGGGCGGGCCAGATCACGGCGTGGAACTTGAGGATGTCCTTGGCGAGGAAGTGCACCTGCGCCGGCCAGTAGCGGGACGTCAGGTCCTCACCGGGGCGGGCGTAGGTCAGGGCCGAGAGGTAGTTGATCAGGGCGTCGACCCAGACGTAGATCACCTGGTCCTCGTCCCACGGCACCGGCACGCCCCAGGTCAGCGTCTCGCGGCTGATCGAGATGTCCTCGAGGCCGCCGTCGATGAAGGCGAGGGCCTCGTTGTAGCGCGAGCGCGGCTTCACCCAGTCGGGGTGGGCGACGAAGAAGTCGTGCAGGCGTTGCTGATAACGCGAGAGCAGGAAGTAGTAGTTCTCCTCCTCGATGAACTGGGGCTCGAGGCCGTGGTCGGGGCATTTGCCGTCGACCAGGTCCTCCTCCCTCCAGAAGGTCTCGCAGGCGGTGCAGTAGAGGCCGCCGTAGGTGCGCTTCTCGATGTCGCCCGCGGCGTGGATGCGGGCGACGAACTCCTGCACGAACGCCTCGTGCTCGGCGTCGGTCGTGCGGATGAAGAAATCGTTGGTGGCGCCCACCTGGCCGGCCAGGGCCTTGAACTTGGGCGCCATCTCGTCGACGTGCTCGCGCGGCGTGACGCCGCGGTCGTTGGCCGCCTGGGCGATCTTGTTGCCGTGCTCGTCGGTGCCGGTGAGGAAGAAGACGTCGTCGCCCTTCTGGCGGTGGAAGCGGGCGACGACGTCGGCGGCGATCGTCGTGTAGGCGTGCCCCAGGTGAGGCTCGCCGTTGACGTAGTAGATAGGGGTGGTGACGTAGTAGCGCATCGGCAGGCTAGTCTACCCCTCCGACTTTGACTTGTCGCGCACGGCGCGCCGGGAGTAGCCGTAGGTGCCGACGCGCTCCCCCAGCGTGTAGTAGTCCCCGTCGACGAGGGCCAGCGCCGAGACGGCGCGCGTGCGCAGCCGGCCCCGTGAGTCGAGGAGCTCCTCGTCGTAGTGCACGGCGACGATCTCGGCGATGAAGAGGTCGTGCACGCCGAGGTCGAGCTGGTGGCGCACCGCGCACTCGAGGTTGATCGGGCACTCCTCGATCAGCGGGGCCGTGACCTTGCTCGCCGGCGTGGCCGTGAAGCCGAGCTCGCCGAACTTGTCGTGCTCGATGCCCGACCAGACGCCGGCGAGGTCGACGGTCTCGACCAGCTCCGCCGGCGGGATGTTGACGACGAAGTCGCGCGCGGCCGTCAGCAGACGGTACGAATAGCGCGACGGCCGCACGGCGATGCTGAGCATCGGCGGCGACGAGCAGACGGTGCCGGCCCAGGCGATGGTGAGGACGTTCGCGGTGCGGTCCTCGCCGGCGACGCTCACGAGCACGACCGGCGAGGGCAGCAGCGCGGTCGTCGGCTTGCGTTCTCTCTTCATCTCCGCTCCTTCGTGGGTGGCCTCGTCCGACCGTCCCATCCTATCCGCCGCGCGGATATCGCACACCGCTGGTACCGGTGCGACGACATCCGTAGAATGGGTGCAGACGACCGGGGCCGGTCAGAGAGGGGGGCTCAGTGCGCGGACAGACGCTCGACCGCATCGACATCGCCATCATCACGCACCTGCAGCAGGACGGCCGCACACCCTACACGACGATCGCCAAGGACCTCGGCATCTCCGAGGCCAGCGTGCGCCAGAGGGTCGCGCGGCTCATCAGCCGTAACGTCATCCAGATTGTCGCCGTGAGCAGCCCGCTCGACCTCGGGCTGCTCTGGTCGCAGATCCATCTGCGCGTGACGGGCGACCGTCTCGACGAGGTCGCGGAGACGGTCGCGAAGCTTCCCGAGGTCGACTACGTGAGCATCTGCGCGGGCAGCTTCGACATCATCGTCGGCGTGGTCTCCAGGGACCGGCAGGACCTCCAGGACCTGCTCGTCAAGCGCATCCGCCCGATCCCCGGCATCGAGCGCGCCGAGCACGTCCTCATCCTCAAGGTGCTCAAGGACAACTACGAGTGGTCGCCGGGGGACGACGCCACCGCATAGCACCGGCCCCGGCCGGCGGAGGCGCCGGACCCGGCCGGCGGAGGCGCCGGACGCGCGGCAGACTCCGAACCTTCGCCAACGGAACGCGGGCCCTGACGCCGCGTCTCGTCACTCGGCGGCGGACACCTTCACGAGCGCCCGCCAGTTCTCGGCGATCCGCGACTCGAGCTCGCCCGGTTCGACCCCCCGGAGTCCGGCGACCTCGGCCAGCACGTCGAGGAGCACGACGGGCATGCCGGTCTCCCCGTTGAGCCACCGGTAGGCTCCGGGGTTGTCGGTCTCGAGCAACAACCTGTCGTCGGGGATGAGCCGCGCGATGTCCCGGATGGCCGGCGAGGTCAGCACCTCCACGCCCACCGTGAAGAAGCAGCCCAGCGCGAGGTACTCGTCGATCAGGTCGCGCGGGCCCGCGTACCAGTGCGCGATGCAACCCGTCACGCCGCAGGCGCGGAGCACGTCGAGGACGTCCCGCTCCGCGCCCGCCGTGTGCAGGTTCATCGGCTTCCCCAGGCGGGCCGCCCACTCGCACTGGCGCTCGAAGACGCGCCGCTGCGGGCCGTACTGGGTCTCGTCCCTGACGAAGCGACGGTCGAGGCCGGCCTCGCCGATGATCGGCGTCTCCCGCAGATAGGCCTCGAGCTCGTCGAGGCGGTCGGCGTAGCGCGCGGCCTCCCAAGGGTGGACGCCGAAGGCGGGCCTGATGTACGTCGAGCGGCCCGCCAGCGCCTTCGTCTTCAGGTACGACTCCACGTCCATCGTCACCGAGAGGGTCACTATGCCGTGGCGCTCGATCTGCGCGATCGCCTCCGCCAGATGAGCGTCGTCGTACCGGTCGAGATGGGCGTGCGCGTCGACCAGCATGAGGGGACCGGCCTACCGGGTGAGGACGATGACGGCGATCACCACCACGGCGGCGACTCCACCCACGAGCGACAGCCACAGGAGGCGCGGGTCCCCCCGCTCCAGCCGCGGCAGGAACAGGGTCAGCAGCAGGGTGACGATGACGGCCAGCAGGATGAGGAACACGGGGCTCACGGCTCCTGTCCTTCCCGGGACCGCGGGTGCTCACGCGCCGGTCGGAGGACCGGGCGCACCTCGTCGGTCATCGCCGCGTTGAACCTGACCGGTTCGTCGACGAACGGCTCGTGTCCGGACTCCTCGAACCACACGAGCCTCTTCAGGGGCGCGACGAGGGCGTCCAGGTAGGCGACGCTGGTCTCGGGCGGCACCCAGCGGTCGCGGCGCCCGAGGAGGAAGACCACCGGCATCTTCAGCTCGGGCGCCGCCTCGATGAGGTTCAGGCGGGAGACCTCCGGCCACATGGCGTAGAGCGAGAAGCGGAAGCCGCGCATCAGGTTCGCGAGATCGACGACGGAGAGCTCCGGCTGGCGCAGGAAGTCGCGGCCCATGGCCCACAAGGCCCGCGGTCCCATCTGGCCCTCGAGACGCTGAAGCCACGTGCGCTCCGTCCACAGGCTGCTCGCGGGGTACGGCGGTGCGCCGATGGCCTCCAGCGCCTCCACGGCCTTGCGGTGGCCGCGCCGCCGGGCCTCGGAGAGGGCGTACGCGTACGATGCCGCCTCGGCCGCGGCCCAGTCGCCGATCTGCCCGCTGCCCACGTAGGCCGCGACCTTCTCGGGGAAGCGCGCCGCGTACAGGACGCCGAGCGCCGACCCCCACGAGTGCCCGAAGATGACGACCTTCGTGTGCCCCAGGCGTCTCCTCACCTTCTCGACCAGCTCGTCGAGGTCGGCGACGAAGCGGCTCACCGTCATCGACGACGCGGGGATCCCGGCGGCGAACGACTTGCCGCTGCCTCGCTGGTCCCAGTAGACGAGCGTGAAGGCCTTCTCCAGCGGCGCCATCGAGGGCCGGAAGAAGTGCGTCTCGGAGAAGCCCGGCCCCCCGTGGAGGAGGATCAGCGGCGGGTTCTCGAGGCTCTCGCCGCGGACCATGACCCATTGGTCGACGCCTCCGAGCTTCAGACAGCGGGTCTCGGCGACGCTGCCGGGCAGGAGCCTGCCGTCAGGGCCGCGATGGGAAGGCGTCCTGCCCGGACGATTCACGTGCCATCCGCACGCGCCCGGCCCAGGGCGTCCGCGGCGAGCATCGCGTCGAGCACCTTCTCGGGGGTCATCGCTCCGGCCTCGTGGTGGACCGGCTGGCCCTCGGCGCAGCACTTCTCCGCCGCCTCCGCGAGGTGCTCGCGGTCGGCGTCGCCGAGACCGATGTCGGCGAGCGTGGTCGGCAGGCCGACGGTCTCGCAGAAGGCGAAGACCATGCCGACCTCCGCCGCCGGGGCGCCCGTGAGCTGGAGGCCGGCGAGCGTGCCGAAGGCGACCTTCTCGCCGTGGTAGAAGGCGTGGGTCTCGGGCAGGGCCGTCAGCCCGTTGTGGATCGAGTGGGCCGCCGCCAGCCCGGCGCTCTCGAAGCCGACGCCGCTCAGCAGGATGTTGGCCTCGACGATGCGCTCGAAGGCCGGCGTGACGGCGTGCCGCTCGGCGGCCAGCTTCGCCGCCGGCCCGTACTCGAGCAGCGTCTCGTAGCAGAGCTTCGCGATGGCCAGCCCCACGGCCGTGCCGAGGCCGCCGCACTCGTTCGGCGACTGCGTGCGGTCGCACGACCGGGCCTCGAACCACGTCGCGAGGGCGTCGCCCATGCCGGACACGAGGAACCGCGTGGGGGCCGCCGCGATGATGGAGCTGTCGACGAGCACGGCGGCCGGGTTCGCCCGCTGGTAGTAGGTCGTCTCGAAGACGCCGTCGCTCGTGTACACCACCGCGCAGCCGCTGCAGGGCGCGTCGGTCGAGGCGATCGTCGGCACGATCACCACCGGCAGGTGCGCTCTGTCGGCGGTGATCTTCGCCGTGTCGATGGTCTTGCCGCCGCCCATGCCGATGACGACGTCGGCGCCCGTCCGCTCGACGGCGTCGGCGACGCGGGTCAACTCGTCCTCGCAGCACTCGCCGCCGAAGACCTCGACGGCGATGCCGCTCGCCTCACAGTCGACGCCGCAGGCCGGCAGCACCTTCTCCCGGACCGAGGGAGAAGCCAGCAGCAGCCCTTTGCTGCCCAGCGCGGCGACCAGGGCCGGCAACTCGCCGAGGGCCCCGGCGCCCTGGATGTACTTGCCGGGGAAGACCGCCTTCTTGAACACTCCGGACCTCCCGCGTCGCGGGTCGAGGTGGCCGGCGGGAGGCCGCGCCGCGCACGCGCGGCGCGGCCCGGCCGGCGCCGTCTGCGCTCTCAGTCTACCGCGCCCTCACGGCGGCCCCCCGGGGCGCCCGGGCGCACCTCGGCGCTCCTGCTGCCTCCCGCGCCGCACCCGGGGCACCTCAGCGCTCCTGGTACCGCCCCCGCCGCAGCGCGGCGAGCCGCCAGCCCAGATAGCCGCGGTTGAAGTCGACGACGACGCGCGGGTCGAAGTAGGGGTTCTTCGCACCGCTCACCTGGGCCAGCATGAGCACCTGCTCGGCGACGCTGATGGGGCAGCCGGGGAGCCGCACGTGGTCCTGTCCCCTGGCCTTCGTGAGGCGCCAGGTCGTCTTCACCATCTTCGCGTAGATGTCCTGGTGGCGCGCGTGGCGCGGGTCCCGCAGGGCGCGTGCCACGGGGAGTCGCTCCACGGAGACCTCACGCCCGTCGAGCCGGCCGCGCCACGTCGTGCACCCGCCGATGAAGATCACCTTCTCGCCGGGGCCGGCGGGGATGTCGCCCTCGTAGGCCCCGAACACGACGTGGACGCGCGGCATCTTGCGGTCGGTCTCGGGGTCGAAGCGGCGCAACACCGAGACCGCCTCGAGCAGCGTCCCCGGGCAGCCGCCCCAGCAGTAGTCCGGGTCGCCCTCGGGGGTCGGAGGCCCTGCGTAGCACCGGATGTTCGTGTCGGCGAACCACTCCTCTACGCGCTTCAGGCCAACGTCGAAGCCGCGCGCGCGGCGGCGCGCCTCGTCGAGGCCGACGTCGCCGCTGAGCCTGATGTCGGCGAGATCGACCGGGCCCAGACCATGTTCGTGCGCGCCGCGGACGTGCGCCACGCTGCGCGGGTCGACCCCGATGATCGCGCAGCACACGGCGTCGACCGCGACCTGATCGTCGCCCATGATCACGAGCCCGAGGTCGAAGGGCACCGGCGTCAGCATCGGGCCCTGCCCCGCGACGATGGCGTCGAGCGCGATGAACTTCGGCCTGACCACGTGCTGCAGGTCGACCACCTTCGCGTTCAGGCGGTGGTCGTGGTCGATCAGGCGGTGGCGGTCGTCCTGGATGCCGATGAAGTTCTTCATCGAGAAGGACACCGTGGTCCATGGGTGGGCCTTGAACTTGGGGCAGTTGACGAGGAAGTCGGCGGAGATCACGGACCGGGGGACGAAGACCGCGTCGCGCAGGCGCCCCTCGTGCCGCAGCGGTATCTCGACCTGACGCTCCTCCTCGAAGCTGTAGCGCCGGGCGCCGGTCCTGCGGATGACCTCGTCGTAGCCCGCGCCGGCGTAGGAGAAGCGGGTCGGGATCGTGACGCCGCTGCGCTCGCCGACCGCCAGCTCGGTCATGCGCCCGTCGTCGCGGTCGCGCAGGGCGAGGAGTACACCCTCGAAGAACTCCGCCCTGGTGTGGGCGTGCGTGAACAGCCGGCCGCTGGCGACGAGGTTCGGCTTGACGAGGGTCCGGCCGAAGGGACGCAACCCCAGCTCTTCGAGACCCTCGCGGACGATCGCCCTGATGCGCGCCACGTCGTACGACGGGCAGGCGCGCAGGATCACGGTCGGGCGCGCGCCGCTCCCGTTCGCTGCGGCCTCTGTCATGCGAGCTCTCCCTTCGGGGCCCCGGGCGGCGTTCGGGACAGTATGTCACCGCCCCGGCAAGCGCGGGAGGACCGCAGGACGAGCGTCACGTGATCTGCCGGTCCCCACCGCCGGCACCTTGGGCTGACTCGCCGGTCGTCGCGCCCGAGGCGCCCGTCACCGGGGCGCCTCGGGCGCGCTCCCGCCTCCGGAGCGTGGTTCGCCGGCGGCCCCGCCGCGCACGAGCTGCACCGCGGCGACGAGCGTGAGATAGACGGGCAGCACCACCGCGTAGAGTCGCCCGTAGCCGACGGAGTCGACGATGGTGAGCGCGACCCCGAGGGCGAGGAGGACGGTCCAGACGGTGCGGTGTGCCGGGGTGGTGAAGAGCAGGGCGGCGGCGAGGCCGTAGACCACCACGGACACCACGAGCCGGGGCGCGTCGGCGAGGTAGTCGAGAGCCTCCCGGCGTTCGCCTGTGAGCATGAGGACCACGCCGACCAGGCCGACGACCACGCCGACGACGAAGGGCAGGGCGAAGAGCACTCGAAGGGGCGGCACTCGTCGACGCCGTGGAGCTACGGGAGCCTCCTCTCTCCTCGCCGCGGGCGACTTCTCCCGGCCGTGAAGACAAGATGATACGCCACCTCGCCGGTGGGAATCTCCCTCCGACGCCCGCCTCGTGCCGGCGACCGTTTCGGGGCTCTCGCCACCGGGAACCGGCGACGAGAGACCGTCGAGAGAGTGAGCCCGAGATGAACGATCACGACGACGCTACGGCCGAGACGACTACGCGGCAGCCAGCCGCGCGCCGCGCCCCGCACGCGGGCAAGCAGGACGGCGAGAGCGCCGTGCTCGCGGCCATCGCCGCGATGTCGGGCTCGGATCGCACGATCGCCGAGCGCCTCCACGCGATCGTCAGGGCCACTGCGCCGTCGCTCGCGCCGAGACTCTGGTACGGGATGCCCGCCTACGCGAGGGACGGCAAGGTGGTCTGCTTCTTCCAGAGTGCGCAGAAGTTCAAGACCAGGTACGCGACCCTCGGCTTCCAGCATGAGGCGAACCTCGACGACGGTCACATGTGGCCGGTCGCGTTCGCCTTGACGGAGCTGACGCCGGCGGAAGAGGAGCGGATCGTCGCGTTGGTGAGGAAGGCAGCGAGCCGACACACCTGAGGCGGCGACGCGCCCCCGGGGTGACGATCGTGGGCCGACATACGGACGGCGAGCGGCCGCGACTTTCACCGGCGGCGAGCCTGAAGTAGCATCCGTCCACTGACCCATCGCCGGCGCGCCGCGGCGCCCTCCGCGGCGGCGCCACCTGGAGGAGGCGGGAGTTATGGGCGATCAGACACGCCCCCACGTGCACACACCACCCCCCGGCCCGAAGAGCCAGGCGCTCATGAAGCGCGGCGACGACATCTTCCTCGGTGTCTCGCTGATCGGGGCGTGGCCGCCGAGCCACTTCGTGTCGCGCTACCGCGACGGCTGGTTCCTCGAGGACGTCGACGGCAACCGCTACATCGACTGGCTCGCCGGCTGGGCGTCGTCACCGCTCGGCGGAGGCAACCCGGAGCTCGTCGAGGCCGCCACCACGGCGCTCAAGGAGTACGGCACCGAGTGCCTCTCGTCACTCACCACCTGGCACCAGTACCAGCTCGCCGAGAAGGTCGTCGAGATCGCGCCCAAGCCGCTCACCAAGCTCGTCTACGACACGACCGGCAGCGAGGTCGTCGAGAACGCGGTGCGCATCATGCGCGAGGCCGCGGGCCCCGGCCGCCCGTTCGTCATCACCTTCCTCGGCAGCTTCCACGGCGGCAACTACGGCACCGGCGCCATGGGCCCGCACAACGCCCATTACAACCACGCCATCGAGCCGTACATGAGCGGCTGGATCAACGTGCCCTTCCCCACCTGCTACCGCTGCCCGTACCACCTCGACTACCCGTCGTGCGACATCGCCTGCCTCGGCTACATCGAGGAGATGATCCTCAGGTACAAGGCGACGCCCGACAGCATCGCCGGCGTCGCCGTCGAGTTCATCCAGGGCGAGAACGGCATCCAGATCCCGCCGCCCGAGTGGCCCAAGCGTCTCTCCGACCTCTGCAAGAAGTACGGCTGGATCCTCTACAACGACGAGGTGCAGGAGGGCATGGGGCGCTGCGGCGACTGGTTCCTCCTCGACCAGTACCCCGGGGTCGAGTGCGAGTTGCTCTCGCTCGGCAAGGGCAGCTCGGGCGGGCTCATCCCCATCTGCTACACGCTGGGCTCCGACCGCATGAGCGAGCCCGCCGGCGAGCTCTACACCGGCGGCACCTTCGCCGGCTCGCCGGTGGGCTGCATGGTCGGCATCAAGATGATCGAGATCATCAAGCGCGACAAGGTGCTCGACAACGTCAAGGAGATCGAGAAGGTCGCCAAGGCCAAGTTCGGCGCCATGAAGGAGAAGTACGAGGTCGTCGGCGACGTGCGCGTCAAGGGCTGCTACCAGTGCGTCGAGTTCGTGGAGGACAAGGAGTCGAAGGCGCCGGCCCTCGACATCACGCGCGAGGTCGTCTACGGGATGGAGCGCCGCGGGGTCATCCCGATCTACGAGCCGGCGTTCAACTGGTTCCGCCCGACGCCGGCCCTCAACATGCCGCCCGAGCTCTTCGCGCTCGGCTGCGACCTGGTCGAAGAGTCGGTCGCCGAGGTCTCCAAGAAGTACGGCAAGGGCATCGCCTGACGACGGGCCGCCCCGGCGCGAGCCGGGGCGCCTCTCGCGGCGGCGCGAGCCGGGGCGCGCCTCGCGGCGGCGCGGCGGGCGGGGCCTCGTAAGGCCCGTCCGCCGTGCCGCGAGCCGGGGCGCCCGCCGCGCCGCCGGCATCGAGACGTCATCTGACTGTGAGGGTGGCGGCAGGCCTCCACGGCCTGCCGCCACCCTCTTTCCTCTCCAGGACACCATCGGCAACCCGTCGCCGACCCGCCGACGCCCCTTCTGTCACAAAAACTACTTCTTGACCAGATACGTGCACGATGTACAGTATCGTCAACGGCGCGCGTCTGAGGCTGACGCCATGCGCCGGAGCCGACGGGGGCTCGAACCTGACGCCCGGGACGGGCGTCGGCGACAAGGGGGAGGAGATGCACGACGCCCAGAAGAGTCGCACCCGGGACGACGCCGTCATGGCACGGGCGGAGAAGGAGCTGGTCGGCCTCTGCGCGGAGGCCCGGCGCGGGGGCATCACGCGCCGGCGGTTCATCGAGCGCGCCCTGGTCCTCGGGCTGTCCGCGACCGCCGTCGGCGCCCTCGCGGGCGCGTGCGGCGGCGAGGAGCCCGTCGCTACGGCGGGCACTCTCCCGCCGATGGACACGACGAAGCCTGCCGAGATCCTCTTCTACAACTGGAGCGACTACCTCGCGCCCGAGGTGAAGAAGGGCTTCCAGAAGGCCACAGGGATCAAGGTCAACGAGGCCTTCTTCTCGGAGAACGAGGAGATGCTCGCCAAGCTGCAGGCCGGAGGCAGCGGCTACGACGTGATCGTCCCGAGCGACCACATGGTGACGATCCTCATCAAGAGCGGCCTGCTCGAGCCGCTCGACATGGCCTCCCTCCCCAACTTCCAGTACGTGGCGGAGTCACTCAAGGACCCTGCCTTCGACGATACCGACGAGAACGGGGGGCTCAAGTACAGCGTCCCCTACTTCTACGGCACCTCCGGCTACTGCCGGCGCACCGACAAGGTCGCCGACAAGCTGACCGACTGGGCGCCGCTCTTCGACGCGCGCTACGCGGGCAAGATCAACATGCTCGAGAATCAGCGCGAGGTACTCGGCGTCGGGCTGTTCATCCTGGGCTACTCGCCCAACACGACGAGTCAGACCGAGCTCGACGAGGCGACGCAGAAGCTGATCGCCCAGAAGCCGCTCGTGGCGGCCTACGACTCGACCAACCAGAAGCGGGCGATCGCCCAGGGGCAGTCCCTCGTCCACTGCTGGGACGGCGACGTGCTGATGGCCGTCGACTCGATGGGCGGCGACGACGCCCGCGAGCTCGTCGACTTCGTGCGGCCGACGGACGGGTTCTTCATCTGGACCGACAACCTCGTCTGCCCGGTCGGCAACAGCAGCCGCTACGGAGCCCATCTGTTCATGGACTACCTCATGGATCCGCACGTGGCCGGTACGAACGCGAGCTGGGTCTGGTACCTCTCGGCCGTCGCGCCGGCCTCCTGGGAGTACACCGACCCGTTCGCCCTCAGCTTGAAGCCGACCGACGAGGAGCTCGCCCGGGCGGTCACGACCGTCGACGTGGGCGAGTTCGCCGCCGCCTACAACGAGGCGTGGCAGGCGATCCGGAGTGCGTGACCCGATGTCGCCCGCCGCGTGACACGGTCCATCCGCCCCTTGTCGTTCGCCGCCCCGACCGGCGGACCCGTCAGCGAAGGAGGAGGTCCAGCATGCGAGTGCTCCTGATCGGCGCCGGAGGCGTGGGTGAGGCGGCCGCACAGATCGCGAAGTGGCGCGACCCCGCGGCCGAGTGGCTCGAGCGGCTGGTGGTCGCGGACTACGACGCCGCGCGCGCCGCCGAGGTCTCTCACAAGCTCGGCGGCGGCGACCGCTTCCCCGCCGAGCAGGTCGACGCCGGCGAGCCCGAGCAGGTGAAGGCGCTGATCGAGCAGCACGACGCCGACCTCCTGATGAACCTCGTCGAGCCCAAGTACAACCTCGTCCTGCTCGACGCGGCGCGTGCCGCCGGCGTGCACTACATGGACACGACGTCGGTGTCGTCCGAGCCCCACCCGACCGACCCCTACAACCAGGTCGGCGTCCTGCTCGGGGCGCGCCAGCTCGAAAAGGCTCCCGAGTGGGAGGAGAGCGGCAGGCTGGCGATGTGGGGGTGCGGCGTGGAGCCGGGCATGTCCGACTTCTTCGCCCGCTTCGCCGAGCGGCACCTCTTCGACGAGATCGAGGAGATCGGCGTGCGCGACGGGTGCGACCTCCACATCCCCGGTCATGAGGGCTTCGCCTTCGGGTTCAACGTCTGGTCCACGATCGAGGAGTGCCTCAACCCCGGCCTCGCCTGGGAGAAGGACCGCGGCTACTACACGCTCCCGCCGTTCTCGGAGCCCGAGACCTTCCTGCTCCCCGAGGGCATCGGCGCCGTCGAGATGGTCAACGTCGAGCACTCCGAGACCGTCTTCATCTCGCGCCACATCGGCAAGGGGTTGCGCAGGACGAGCTTCAAGTACGCGCTCGGCGACGAGTTCATCGAGGCGCTCAAGGTGCTGCGGGCCTGCAACCTCCACAGCAAGCAGCCCGTGACGTTCAGGGGGCAGGACCTCGTGCCGCTGGACGCGCTGGCGGCGATCGTCCCGAACCCGGCGCGGACCGGCATGGCCCTGGTGGGCAAGACGGCGGCCGGGACGTGGATCAAGGGGCGCAAGGACGGGATGGAGCGGCAGGTCTACCTCTACCAGGTGGCCGACAACGAGGAGTGCGTCGAGCGCCTGGGCTGCCAGGTCGTCGTCGCCCAGACGGCGTTCTCGCCGGTCATCGTCTGGGAGCTGATGGCGGCCGGCCGCTGGGACCACACCGGCCTGCGCACGCCCGAGGAGTGCGACCCCGACCCCTTCGTCGCGCTGATGGACGAGTACGGCTTCCCGGCAGGGCTTCTCGAGATGGACTCCGAGTACAAGCGCAGCGCCGACGGCGCCGTCCTGCGTTCGTTCACCGGGTGACCGTCCGGCGCGGGCGCCCTCCGGCGCCCTCGGCTTGACATCGCCCGGTCAGCGTCGATGATGGCGTCCATGACCACGCCCGAAGGCGACACCGTCGCGACGACGCTCCACGCCCTCCAGCGAAGTCTGCCGCCGAGCGAGCGCCGCGTCGCCCGCACGGTGCTCGACGGCTACCCCATGGCGGGCATCGGAACGCTCGCCGAGGTCGCCGGCCGGGCACGCGTCAGCGGCCCGACGGTCCTGCGGCTGCTCAACCGGTTGGGCTACGGCACCTTCGGCGAGTTCCAGCGCGCGCTGCTCGCCGAGGTCGAGGAGCGTCTGGCCACGGCGGCCGGCGCGATCGGCGCGAGCGCCGCGGCGCCGGCCGCCGACGGCCACCCCGTGACCCGTCTGCTCGGCGAGGTCGCCGCCAACATCGCCGCCGACGCCCAGTCCCTCGTCGGCGGCGAGGTCGACGAGGCGATCGCGGTGCTCGCCGAGCGCTCGAGGAACGTCGCGACGGTGGGCGGTTGGCAGACCTGGGTGCTGGCCGAGTACGCCGCCCTGCAGCTGCAGCTCATGCGGCCGCGGTGCCGGAGTCTCGGGCCCTCGGTCTCGCTGAGCACCCGTGAGCTCATCGACCTGGGCAGACGGGACGTCCTCGTCGCCTTCGACACGCGGCCGTACACCACGACGACGACCGAGCAGCTCTGCGCCCACGCGCGACGCAGGGGTGTGCGTGTGATCCTCTTCACCGACCCGTGGCTGTCACCGATCGCCCGGCACGCCTCACACGTGCTCGTGGCGCGCACGGCGTCGTCATCGCCGTTCGACTCGTACGCCTCGCTCTTCGCGCTGCTCGAGGCCGTCCTGGCGGCGGTCGCGGCGCGCCTCGGCGAGCCGGCGCGCCGGCGGATCGACCAGGGGGAGAGACTGCTCGAAGGGTGGTCGTGGGCGCCCGAGGAGCCCGGCGCCTGACGAGAGCGAACCGACAGGAGGAGACCATGGGCAACGGCGAGATGCCGTACGCGGGGATCGCGACGTTCCTGAAGGCGCCGTACGTCGAGCGGCCGACGCGCGACGATGGCGAGATCGCCGTCCTGGGCGTCCCTTTCGACGAGGCCACGACCTGTCGCAGCGGCGCGCGCTTCGGGCCGCGCGGCATCCGCGACGTCTCGACCTTCTGGGCGTACCGCTCCGGCGCCGACGCCTATCTCGACGTCGAGCTCGGTGAGGGCACGGCGCGAGAGATCCTGGGCGGCGTGCGCTTCGTCGATGCGGGCGACGTCGTCCTCGGCCCGACGCAGCCCGTCGACTCCCGTCACGACGCCGTCGTCGCGCGCCTCGGGCCCATCGTCGACGCCGGCCTCTTCCCCGTCGTGCTCGGCGGCGACCACTCGGTGACGCTGCCCTGCCTCATGGCCGTGCACGCCGTGCGCGGCGGCACGCCCCTGCAGCTCGTCCACTTCGACACCCACACCGACTACTGGGACGAGGAGGGCGGCCAGCGCTACACGCACGGCAACCCCATGATCCGCGCCGACGAGGAGGGTCTGCTCAGCGGCATCACCCAGTACGGGCTGCGCGGTCTCTACGGCCCCGACATGGACTTCGACCTCATGGCCGAGCGCGGCGCCAAGCTCTTCTGGTGCGAGGAGGCCAAGCTCATGTCGCCGGAGGAGCTCGTCGCCCACCTCGAGCCCGGCGTCGACACCTACGTGACCTTCGACATCGACGCCCTCGACCCGGCGATCGCGCCCGGCACCGGCACGCCCGAGCCCGGCGGCTTCACCTACTACGAGGCCAAGGCGATCCTGCGCGCCGTCTGCGCGCGGGTGAACGTCGTCGCGATGGACATGGTCGAGGTCGCCCCGCCCTACGACGGCCCCGGCCAGCTCACGGCTCTGCACGCGGCGCGCCTCATCATCGACACCGTCGGGGCGGTCTTCGCGAAGCGGGGCTGAGGCGCGCGGCGGCAGGCGGCTCGAGGCGGGCGCACGGCGCGCGGAGGCGGCGCGGACGGCAGGCGGAGGCGCCGTTGCCGCGCCGCCGGCCGCGCGCGGCGCGAGAGACGTGGATCGCCGCCCCCGCCGAGAACCCGAGGGCGACGGAGGGCGGGCGCGTGTCGATGCGCCTGACGAAGAGGGCGACGACGCCGGTGGCGGCCGCGTCGCGCACCCAAGGGCGTGAGCAGGAAGGTCGGGAGGACCTCGCTCCTACGCGCTGGCCGACGGCGCCCGCCCGAGGGCCGCGGCGAGCGCGGCGATGTGGGCGGGCGTGGTGCCGCAGCAGCCGCCGACGATGCCCGCTCCCCGTGAGGGGAAGCGGGAGACCTCGGCGGCGAAGTGCTCCGGCGTCTCGTCGTAGACCGTGACCTCACCCTCGAGGCGCGGCTGGCCGGCGTTGGGCTCCGCCACCACCGGTAGGCCGGCCGCCTCGTGCAGGTCGGCGACCAGGTCACCCATCTCGTCGGCGGTGATGCTGCAGTTGCAGCCGACCAGGGTGACGCCGGCCTCGAGCAGCGCCGCGGCCGCCTGCGCCGGGCTCACGCCCATCATCGTGCGGTAGCCGCGCGCGGCCGGCTTGTAGGTCAGCGAGCAGCAGACCGGGCGCCCGCGCGAGGCGGCGAGCGCCGCCTCGGCGGCGGCCAGCGCCTCGCCGAGGTCGAACATCGTCTCGATGTGGAGCAGGTCGACGCCGCCGCGCACGAGCGCCTCCGCCTGCTCGGCGAAGGCCTCGCGCAGCACCGCCGGGTCGGCGTCGCCGAGCGGCGGCAGCATGAGGCCGGTCGGGCCGATGTCGCCGGCGACGAGGCGGCCGGGGAACTCGCGGTCGCGCAGCGCGACCGCGAGCCGCGCGGCCGCCTCGCTCAGGTCGGCCGCGCGCCCGCCGAGGCCGTGGGCCTCGAGCTTCGGGCGCGTGCCGCCGAAGGTGTTGGTCTGCACGATGTCGGCGCCGGCGACGAAGTAGTCGCGGTGCACGGCCTCGACGATGTCGGGGCGGTCGCGGTTCCAGAGCTCGGGAGGAGTGCCGCCGGGCACGCCGCGGGCCATCATCTGGGTGCCCATCGCGCCGTCGAGCAGCAGGGTGCGCTCGCTCACCAGGGTCCGCAGGTCCACGGTCACCTCCTCGTCGCCGCCGCCGGGGACCACGCGATTGTACCAGCGGCGCCGGCCCGGACGGCTCGAACCGCCTCGGCGCCGGCCCGGACGGCTCGAACCGCCTCGGCGCCGGCCCCGGCGGCGTCAGCCCTGCGCCGCCCCTTCCGCGGCCTCCTGCGCCAGGCGCACGGCCTCGCGCCGGGGCACGCCGAGGCAGACGTGCAGGGCGGCGGCGGCGTCGCGGCGCGAGAGCCCGCGGCCGAGCAGCGCCGCCGCCGCCTCGCGCGCCTCGAGCCGTCGCTCCGTCCCGGCCTCGGGCGCGCCGAGGTCGACGACCAGCGTCACCTCGCCGCGCACCTCCTCGCGCGCCGCGATCTCGCCGGCCAGCTCGCGCAGCGACCCGCGCAGCACCTCCTCGTGCACCTTGGTCAGCTCACGGCACACGGCGGCCGGCGCGTCGGGCGCGAGGGCGGCGAGCCGCTCGAGGCTGACCGTCAGACGGCGCGGCGCCTCGAAGGCGACGACCACGCCGCCACAACGGCGCCACCGCGCGAGGCTGCGGGTCAGGTCGGCCGCGCGTCGCGGCAGATAGCCGACGAAGCGGAAGCCCTCGTCGCCGGCGAGGCCGGAGGCGACGAGGGCCGTCGTCACCGCCGACGGCCCCGGGAGCACGGTGAAGGGCAGGCCCTCGGCGGCCGCGCGGGCGACGAGGCGAGCCCCGGGGTCGGCCACGCCGGGCGTGCCGGCGTCGGTCACGAGGGCCACGTCGCGACCGTCGCGCAGCAGGCCGAGCACGCGCTCGGTCTTCTCGGCCTCGTTGTGGGCGAAGAGGCTGGTCAGCGGCGTGTGCACGTCGAAGCGGCTGAGCAGGCGGCGAGTGTGGCGCGTGTCCTCGGCGGCGACGAGGTCGGCGGCGCGCAGCGCCTCGAGGACGCGCGGCGAGACGTCGTCGAGGTTGCCGATCGGCGTCGGGCACACGTACAGCACGTCAGAGCTCCTTGTCGATGCGCGACACGTCAGAGCTCCTGCTCGATGCGCCACACGTCAGAGCTCCTGCTCGATGCGCCACACGTCAGAGCTCCTGCTCGATGCGCCACATGTCAGAGCTCCTGCTCGATGCGCCACATGTCGGCGCCTCGTCCTGATGCCCGGCGCGTCACAGCTCCGCCTCGATGAGCAGGGCGTCGAGGTAGCGCCCGCCGATGCGCACGTGGCGACGTGCGCGCCCGACGACGCTGAAGCCGAGGCTCTCGTGGAAGGCGAGCGAAGCCTCGTTGTCGGCGCGTACGTCGGTGAAGACCTTGGCGTAGCCGAGCTCGCGGGCGGCGGCGGCGCTGGCCGCGAAGAGCGCGCGGCCCACGCCCCGCCGCCGCCACTGCGCCGGCACCCAGGTGCCCATCGTCGCCACGTGGTCCTGCGAGCGGACGTCGTCGTCGAGTGGCGCGACCGTCTGCACGCCGACGATCTCACCGCCGGAGGTCTCGGCGACGTGGACGAACCCGCGCGGGCCGAGCCCGGAGATGTAGGCCGATTCCTCCTCGACGGTGAAGGTGCGGTCGAGGATCGTGAAGCGCCCGTCGCCGATCGCCTCGTTGAGCACGCGCGCGACGCCGGCCGCGTCGCCGGGTGTCGCGCGACGCACGCGCACGTCGCGCGGCGCGGCGGCCGCCCCCGGGCCGCCGCGCCGGCCCCCGTCGGTCGCCGTCGCGGCCGCACGGTCCTGCGCGGGCGACGGCCGCGCCCGTCGCTCGTCCGCGCCGCGGCGGGCGATCAGCATGATCTCGTACTCGTCGAGGTCGAGCGGCCGCCGGGCCCACATGCCGGCCGTCCCGCCGCCCACGTGCTCGACCGTGAAGCCCGCGTCGGCGACCAGCCGCGCGAGCTCGACCGGCGTGTAGAGGCGCTCGCGGCCGGTGAAGCGCCGGTCGCCGGCTTCGCCGTACTCGAGCGTCTCGGTCTCGACGCTGGTCAGCGGGTCGAAGCGGCCGGCCGTGACGTCCTCCGTCGTGGACGCGCGGGCCACGCGGAAGACGCTGAGCGCGGTGAGCAGCAGCGGGCCGCCGGCACGCAGGGCGTCGTGGATGCAGGCGAGGACGGCCTCGTCGTGCGTCCGGGCGTCGTCGCCGCCTCCGAGCAGGCTGAACGCCCCCTCGCAGACGCAGAGCGCCGCGTCGGCCGGCTCGTCGAGAGTGAAGTCGGTGGCGTCGGCCTCGACCCAGCGCACCTCGACGCCGGCCGCCCGCGCCGCAGCCTCGGCCTGCTCCAGCATGCCGGGCGAGAGGTCGAGGCCGGTGACACGGAAGCCGCGCCGCGCGAGCTCGACGGAGTGCCGCCCGGTGCCGCAACCCACGTCGAGGACGTGCGACCCGGGCGCCAGCCCGAGCTCACGCTCCGCGAAGTCGACCTCGGCGACGGTGCCGACGGTGAACGGCTCGTCCATGTAGCGCGGAGCGTGGACGTCGAAGAACGCTCGCCAGTCGCTCATGCGGCGATTCTCTCACAGCAGGCCGGGACGACGGACGGCACGGCCGCGCGACGGAGCGGCGCCGGCGCGCGAACGGGGTCCGGAGACCGTCCGGGACGCGGGCGATCGAAGGTCCGGCGGGAGCGCGGCCGGCCGGCGCCCCGCGGCGGCGGGGACGGGCGGTGGGCCTCAGCCCGAAGCGCCCGCCCCGCCGGCGAGGAGCGCGAGAAGGATCAGCCAGGCGACGAGCGTCGCGATGGCGAGGGCGCGCCCGTCGTAGCACCGCTGCGGCTGCCGTGGAACGAGTCTCATGCTCTACTTATCGGCCCCGCGCACGGCGCTGATAACGTTCGCCGCCGCCCCGCGACGAGGCACGGCGCCGCGGATCCGGCCCCGCGGCCGCACAACGCCGTAGACCGGCACGCTGCCGGGAAGCTTCCTCCTGCGGGAGGAGGCGAGGCGCCATGCGACGTGAAGAGCTGGTCTGCACCGCGTGCGGTCTGCGGTTCCGCTTCGACGACTTCGTCGAGGAGCTCGGCGAGATGGTCGCCTGCCCGAACTGCGGCAGCTTCGAGATCGACATCGACGTCATCGACGAGGACACCCGGCGCGAAGCCGCCTGAGACGCGCGGGAGGGAGGACGGCCGCGCCGGGTGATGCCGCCGCGCATCGCCGGAGCCGCACGACGGCACGGCGCCCGGCGCGGCCCGAGGGCCCGGCGCGGCGCTCCGAGAGCCCAGCGCGGCGCCCGGCGCGCCCGAGGGCCCGGCGCGCCTCGTCCCCGCGCCGGCGCCCGCGAGGTGACGGCCCGGACGCGCTAGTATGGGCGCGCAGTCTCTCGAGGGAGGTCTCGTCATGCCACGCGCCGTCGCCCCGTCGCCGTGAGGCGCATCGTCCTCGGCGACAACCTCACCGTCCTGCGCGGCCTGCCCGACGGCATCGCCCGCCTCGCCTACCTCGACCCGCCGTTCAACACCGGCCGCGAACGGCGCCACACCCAGCTGCGCACGCGCCGCGACGCCGACGGCGACCGGACCGGCTTCGGCGGTCACCGCTACCGCAGCGAAGCCGTGGGCACCGTGGCGTACCGCGACGCCTTCGACGACTACCTCGGCTTCCTGGCGCCGCGTCTCGAGGAGACGCGGCGCCTCCTCGCCCCCGACGGCTCCCTCTTCCTCCACGTCGACGCGCGCGAGGCCCACTACTGCAAGATCCTGCTCGACGAGCTGTTCGGCCGCAGGGCCTTCATGAACGAGATCGTCTGGGCCTACGACTACGGCGGCCGCGGCAGGCGGCGCTGGCCCGCGAAGCACGACACGATCTTCTGGTACGCGCGCGACCCACGGCGCTACGTGTTCCGCTACGACGACGTGGACCGCATCCCGTACCTCGCCCCGGGGCTGGCCGGTCCCGAGAAGGCGGCCCGCGGCAAGACGCCCACCGACGTCTGGTGGATGACGATCGTGAGCCCGACCGGGCGCGAGAAGACGGGCTACCCGACGCAGAAGCCGCTGAAGCTGCTGGAGCGCATCGTCAGGGTGCACTCGGACCCCGGCGACCTCGTGCTCGACTGCTTCGCCGGCAGCGGCACGACGGGCGAGGCGGCGGCCCGGCTGGGGCGCGGCTACCTGCTCGTCGACGACAACCCGGAGGCGGTGCGGGTCATGGCGCGACGGCTGGCGTGGAGCGAGCCGGAGCTCGCCGGCGCCGAGGGGGTCGACGGCTTCATGCAGGCCTGAGGCCGCCGGAGAACGCGGGAGGGGCCGGCCGCCCCGCGGGCGGCCGGCCCCTCCCGGAGCCTCGACGTGGTGTCGTCCTCAGTCGGCCGGGACGATCGCGTCGTTGGGGCACGACTCGACGCACGTGCCGCAGTCGTCGCAGAGCTCGGGGTCGATGACGTAGATGTCGTCGCCCTCACTGATCGCCTCGTTCGGGCACTCGTCGACGCAGGCGCCGCAGGCCAGGCACTCGTCGGTGATCTTGTGGGCCATGTGCTCCCTTTCACCTCCTACAGGCGCGGACCGGCGTGCCGCGCGCGATTGGCTGCATCATTTACCAAGAGGGTCGCGGCGAAGTCAAGACGACCCGCCGACAAGCCTCAGGATACCGGCTCGCCGATCCGGCAGCCACCACCCCGCGCGGCGACGCTCCCGTCGGCCACCCGGCGATGCGGGCCGGCCGGACGGCGAGGTCGCAGCCGGGCATGGGGTGAGTGACGACGCCTCAGGCGGAGAGCAGCTCGGTGAGGGCGAGTGCCGCGGCGCCGACGAGCCCCGCGCCCGGCCCGAAGCGCGCCGGCACGATGCGCACCTCGTCGCGCTGCGGGCGCAGCCCGCGCTCGGCGAGCACGGCGCGCGCCGGGTCGAGGAGCAGGTCGCCGGCCGCCGCCGCGGAGCCGCCGATCACGACGACCTCGGGGTTGAACACGTTCACGAGGCTCGTGAGGCCGACCCCGAGGCGCACGCCGATCCGCTCGAGGACGGCGCGCGCCTGCGCATCGCCGGCCGCGGCGAGACGGGTCAGCAGGGCGCCGTCGACCTCCTCGCCGGCGGCGAGGGCGCGCCGTCAGCAGGGCGCCGTCGACCTCCTCGCCGCCTCGCGCGCGGCCGCGTCCATGGCCCGCCCGGAGGCGTAGACCTCGAGGCAGCCGCGGTTGGGACAGCGGCCGGGGCAGGGCGGGCCGTCCTCGTCGACGACCATGTGCCCGAACTCCGCGGCCGCCCCGCTGTGCCCGCGGTACACACGGCCCCCGGCGACGATGCCGCCGCCGATGCCCGTGCCGAGGGTCAGCATCAGCATGTCCTGCGTCCCGCTCCCGGCTCCGTACACGTGCTCGCCGATGCAGGCGGCCGTGGCGTCGTTGTCGATCGCGCAGGACAGGCCGAACCGCTCCTCCAGAAGGTCGCGGAGAGGCACGTCGGCGAGCGGCAGGTGGACGCTCTCGACCACGCGCCCCCGGGCGAAGTCGACCCTGCTCGGCATGCCGACGCCGACGGCCTCGGCGGCGGTGCCCTCGAGCACCGCGGCCACGGCGCCGACGATCGCCTCGAGGCAGGCCTCGGGCGAGTCGACGACCGTGGGATCGACCGTGCGGCGCTCCACCCGCGGCGCCGCGGGCTCCCGCGTCTCGCGCCCGGCCGCCGCGTCGCGCGCCTGCGGCAGCCCGGCGGTGACGAGCGCCGCGGCGATCTTCGTGCCGCCGACGTCGACGGCGACCACGGTGTGCTCCCGGTGCGCCACGGCCGGCAGCCTACCATACGCTACAATGCCCGATAGAGGATTCACCCGCGGCGGGGCGTAGGTTCCCCCTGCCCGCGCCGGCCTTCACGCGATCCCTGGTGCCCCACCCGGCAGGGCACGACCGATGCCTGTGGACGAACGACAGCGGCCCCGAGCCGAGAAGCCTTATCGCACCTACCACGGCAGCCGGCGGCGGCGCTCGTCGCTCGACGACGAGCTCGCCGGCCTGAAGGCGCGGCCGGACCGCGCCGGCGCGGCGCGGGGCGCCGCGGCGGCCGCGGACCCGCGGGCCGGGTACCCGGGCGCGCCAGCCGGCGGCGGCGCGCGCGCGGCGGCAGGAGCCGGCGGCGGCGCGGGCGACGGTGCGGGCGCCTACCGGCGCTACGGCGGCCGCGGCGGCGGGCGGGCGGCCGCCGCACAGCCGGCCGTCACACACCGCCGCCGCTTCCGCTGGTGGCACGTCCCGCTCGTCCTCGCCGTCCTGCTCGTCGTCGCCGGCGTGGTCGGCGTCGTGCTCGCCTGGCCGGGCTACGCGCGCTTCGACGACGCCGTCGACAGGAGCAACCGCCGCCTCGGTCCCGAGGCCACGGCGGTACTCGACCCCGACGACGGACGCTTCCTCGCCTTCAGCCCCACCACCGTGCTACTGCTCGGTGTCGACAGCAAACAGGGCGAGCCGGCGCGCTCCGACACCATCCTCCTCATGCGCTTCGACCCCGACACGCACACCATCAACCAGCTGTCGATCCCGCGCGACACGCTGGTCGACATCCCCGGGCACGGCCAGAGCAAGATCAACTCGGCCATCTACTGGGGAGGTCCCGAGCTCGCCGTCAGGACGGTGCAGCAGTACCTCGGCATCGCCGTCAATCACGTCATGGTGGTCAACTTCAAGGGCTTCCCGCGCCTCGTGAACGCGGTCGGCGGCGTCGACATGTACGTGCCCAAGACCGTGCAGACCATCGCGAGTCGCGACAGGGTCGTGGTCTACGAGAAGGGCTGGCACCACTTCGACGGCAAGAACGCCATGCTCTACGTGCGCATCCGCTACGTCGACGACGACTTCCATCGTGCCCGGCGACAGCAAGACTTCGTGGCCGCCCTGCAGAAGAAGATCGCCCAGCCCTCCAACCTGACGAAGCTGCCGGAGATAGGGCGCAGGTTCATGAGCGGTGTCGACACCGACCTGACGACCACCGAGCTCCTGCAGCTCGGCTGGGTCAAGTACAGGGCCGACGACACGAAGGGCCGCACCACGGTCCTCGCCGGCGAGCCGACGTGGCAGGGAGGCGTCTCGTACGTGCTGCCGCCTTCCGACGAGCGGATGGCCCGCGTCCTCGCGCGGTTCCTCGGCGAGTGAGGCGCGCGGCGGGCGCGGCGGCCTGCGGCCGCCGCGCCCGCCGCACGCTCGCGCTCGCCCACCCTCGCGCTCGCGCCGCCCCCACGCGCGCCGTGTGGCTCAGTACTCGACCGCGACCAGGGCGAGCCCGCGGGCCGGCGCCGTGCGTCCCATGGCGGCGCGCCGGCCCCCGTGCAGCCCTTCCTCGAAGCCCTCCGGCGTCATCCTCCCCTGGGCCACGTCGACCATCGACCCCACGGCCACACGCACCATGTGGTGGAGGAAGCTCCCGGCGGAGATCTCGAAGACCCACTCCGGCGTGCCCGGGACGGCCGACCACGCGGCGCGGCGCACCTCGCGCACGCAGTGGTGGTAGAGGTGCGCCGACGGCGTCAAGGCTGAGAAGTCGCGCTCGCCGACGAGTGACGCCGCGGCGCGCCGCAGGAGGACCGTGTCGACGTCGCCGCGCACGTTCCACAGGTAGGCGCGCTCGGCCACGGGGCGCACCGGCGAGAGCCAGAGGCGGTAGCGGTACGTGCGGCCGGCGGCGGCGCGGGCGTCGAAGCCCGCCGCCGCCGGCCCCACCGCCGTCACGGCGACGTCCTCGGGCAGGAGCGCGTTCAGCGACAGCCGCAGGCGGTCGAACGAACGCACCGGACGCCCGACGGTGCACGACGCGACCTGGGCGAGGGCGTGCACGCCGGCGTCGGTGCGCCCCGCGACGCGCACGCGCACGGGTTCGCGCAGCGCCACGCCGAGGGCGTCCTCGAGCACCCCCTGGACCGTGCGCAGCCCGGGCTGGCGCGCCCAGCCCTTGAAGCGCGTGCCCTCGTACGCGAGATCGAGACGTAGGGTCTGAGGACCCGCGGCGCGCGTCCCGGTCAAGGCGTCAGTCCCGGTCACAGCGTCCCTCCCGGTCACGGCGTCCCTCCTGCCTGCGTCGTCCGTCCAGCCTCTCCCGACATGGCCGCCGCTCCGCCCTCCGGTCGGCGCGCGACTCCTTCCGCGGGCCGCATCCTAGACCACCATGGCGAGGGCGACCACGACCGCCACGAGCGCGAGCGCGAGCCAGTCCCGCGCTTCGGCCGCCAGCGGGTGCAGCCGCGTACGGGTCAGCCCGGGACGGTAGCAGCGCGCCTCCATGGCGAGAGCCAGGTCGTCGGCGCGCCGGAAGCTCACCACGAACAGCGGGATGAGCACGGGCACGAGCGCCCGCGCGCGCGTCGTGATGCCCCCGTGGGCGAAGTCGGCGCCGCGGGCGCGCTGGGCACGCATGATCGTGTCGAGCTCCATGAGCAGCGTGGGGATGAAGCGCAGGGCGATCGTCACCATCAGGGCGAGCTCCTCGGTCGGCACGCGCAGCCGCCGCAGCGGCCGCGTCAGCCAGGCGAGCGCGTCGGTCAGGGCCACCGGCGGCGTCGTCAGCGTGAGCACCGCCCCCGTCACCACGAGGACGACGAGCCGCACGCTGAGGAACGTGGCGCGCTCGATCCCCTCCCACGTGAGATGGATGGGGCCGAGAGAGAAGAACGCCTCGCCGGGCGCGAAGAGGATCTGCACGACGAACGTCAGCCCCACGAGCCAGAGCAGCGGCTTCAGCCCGCGCCAGAACCATCGCGGCGGCACCCCGCTGACGAGCACGGCGACGACGGCCACCGCGGCGAACACCGCGAGCGCCGCGTAGCTGTCGCGCACGAACAGGGCCACCGCGAGGGCGGTCACGGCGACGATCTTGATGCGCGGGTCCAGCCGGTGGAGGGGCGAGCGCCCGGGGACGTACTGGGTGACGGTGGCCCTCACCGCAACGCCTCCGCGGCGGCGGCGCAGGTGCGCGGCGCCTCGGCCGCCGACCGGCCGAGGCGCCGCCAGAGCTCGACGAGGAACGGCGGCTCGAGGCCGTGCTCGACGAGGGACTCCTCGCCGCCGGCGCCGAAGGCCCACGGACCGGCGGCCACCAGCCGGCCCTCGTCGAGCACGAGGCGGTGGTCGCAGAGCTCCCAGGCGGCGTCGACGTCGTGCGTCGCGAGCACGAGAGTGGTGCCGCCGCCGAGGAGGCGCCGCAACACCGCGGCCAGGGCGCGGCGCGCCGCCGGGTCGAGGCTCACGAACGGCTCGTCGAGGAGCAACAGGCGGGGTCGCATGGCGAGCACGCCGGCGAGCGCGAGGCGGCGCTGCTCGCCGCCCGAGAGCGCGTAGGGGTGCCGCTCGCCGAACCGCGTCGGCGGGAGGCCGACGAGCTCGAGCGCCGCCTCCACCGCGACGGCGACGTCGTCGGCCGGCCAGCCGAGCCGCCGCGGCCCGAAGGCCACGTCCTCTCGCGCCGACCCGGCGAACAGTTGCAGCTCCGGGCGCTGGAAGACGAGGCCGACCTCGCGACGGCGGGCGGCGAACCCCTCGTCCGCCGCGGTGAGCCCGTCCAGCGCGACGACCCCCGTCTCGGGCTCGAGCAGCCCCTTCAGCGCCTGCAGGAGCGTCGACTTGCCCGCGCCGGTGGGGCCGAGGAGGGCGACCGAGACGCCCGCGGCGACGTCGAAGCTCACGTCGGTGAGGGCCGGGATCGCCCGTCCGGCCTCCACGTAGGCGACCGTGAGGCCCCGGCACGACAGCCGCATACCGGGCGCCGGCTCACCACGCGCGGGCGTCACCGCAGCGCTCACCGGGCACCCCCCGCGAGCGTGTCGAGGAGCTCGTCCATCGTGAGCGGCAGGCTGCCCGCCTCGCCGCCGTGCTCCCGCAGGGCCAGCGCCACCTCGGCGGCCGCCGGCAGGCCGAGCTGCAGGCGCGTCACGAGAGTGAGGTCGGCGAAGAGCTCCCGCGGCGCGCCCGAGAAGACGGCGACGCCGCCCTCGAGGGCGACCACGCGGTCGGCAAGGCTCACCTCGCCCATCTCCTGCGTCACGTACACGGTGGTGAGGCCCTCGGCCCAGACGCGCCGCACGGCGGCGAGCACCTCGTCCCGGCCGCCGGCGTCGAGCATCGCCGTGGGCTCGTCGAGCACGAGCACACGGCGCGGGATCGCCAGCACGCCGGCGAGCGCGGTACGCTGCTTCTGCCCGCCGGAGAGCAGGTGCGGGGCGCGCTCGCGCAGGCCGTCGAGGTCGAAGGCGGCGAGCATCTCCTCGACGCGCTCGCGGATGCGCTCGGCAGGCCACCCCAGGTTCTCGAGACCGAAGGCCACGTCGGCCTCGACGTCCTCGGCGACGAGCTGGTTCTCCGGGTCCTGGAAGAGCACGCCGACGTCGCGCCGCGCCGCGAGCCGCCCCTGGGGTTCGAGCAGGTCGTGCCCGCAGACCGCGGCCCGGCCGGCGTCGTCCGGCACGGCGAGCCCGGCCAACAGGCGGGCCAGCGTCGACTTGCCCGAGCCGTTGGGCCCGACCAGGGCGACGGCCTCGCCCTCGGTCACCCGCAGGTCGAGGCCGTCGAGGGCGGGCCCGGGCGCGCCCGGGTAGGCGAAGCGGAGGCCTTCGATGTCGACGAGCGGCGCGGTCACGTCGTGAAGCTTACCGGGCGCGCGGCGCCGCGGGTACGCGCGGGGCGTGCGGCGGTGCGGGATCCTGCGTCTGCCGGACGCGGAGCAGGGGCGGCGCAGGCGCGCCGGCCCGCGCCGGGCGGGCGCGACACGGCGCCGGCGTCCGCGGCCGCGGAACGCAGAACGGCGCCGCGGACGAAGCCGTCCGGGCACAGAACGGCGCCGGGGGCGGCGCGGGCCTCTCGGCCCGCGCCGCCCCCGGCGCCGTCACACCCTCAGACCAGCTCGAGGTAGACCTGCTCGGCGCCGTCGCCCTGGCGCGGGCCGAGCTTGACGATGCGCGTGTAGCCGCCGGGGCGGTCTTCGTACCTCGGCGCCACGTCGTTGAAGAGCTTGTAGACGATCTTCTTGTTGCACAGCATGGCCACAGCCTGGCGGCGCGCGTGCAGGTCGCCGCGCTTGCCGAGCGTGATCGCCTGCTCGACGACGCCGCGGACCTCTTTGGCGCGCGCCTCACCGGTCTTGATCTTCTCGTGCTCGAGGAGCTGGCAGGCCAGCCCGCTGAGCAACAGCCGGCGCTGGGCCGGCGACATGTTGAACTTGCGTCCCTGGTTCTGGTGGCGCACTTCAGTCCTCTCCCCGCAGCCCGAGACCCCGCGCGATCAGCTTCTCCTTGACCTCGTCGATGCTCTTCTTGCCGAAGTTGGGGATGTTCAGCAGCTCGGCCTCGGTCTTGGAGATGAGGTCGCCGACCGTCTGGATCCCCTCGCGCTTGAGACAGTTGTAGGAGCGCACGCCGAGCTCGAGCTCCTCGATCAGCACGTCGTCCATGCCGCCGCCGGCGGGCGCCGGCTCGAGACCCTCGATGGCGAACTCCTCGCTCGGGCGGGCGCGGTCGGGGTCGGCGAAGATCGACAGCCTGTCGACGAGCAGCTCGGCCGCCTCGCGCAGCGCCTCGTCGGGCGACAGCGACCCGTTGGTCGTGACCTCGAGGATGAGCTTGTCGTAGTCGGTGCGCTGCCCCACGCGGGCGCTGTCGACGTGGTACGACACGCGCTTGATGGGGCTGAAGATCGAATCGATCGGGATGTCGCCGATGACCATGTCGGGCATCTTGTTGCCCTCGGCCGGCACGTACCCGGTGCCGCGCCGGATGGTCAGCGTCATCTCGAGCACGCCGCCCTCGCCGAGCGTCGCGATATGGTGGTCGGGGTTGAGGACCTCGAGCTCGGCCGGCATGTCGATGTCGGCCGCGACCACCTTGCCTGGCTTGTCCTTGACCAGCCGCACCTGGATCTCGTCGATCTCGCCGTGCAGGCGGCAGACGATCTCCTTGAGGTTGAGGATGATGTCGGTGACGTCCTCCTTGACCCCCGGCACCGTCGTGAATTCGTGGGCGACGCCCTCGATCTTGACGGAGCTGACGGCGGCTCCCTCGAGCGACGAGAGGAGGACGCGGCGCAGCGCGTTGCCGAACGTGTGCCCGAACCCGCGGTCGAGCGGTTCGACCTCGAAGCGCACCCTGTTGGTGGCCAGCTGTTCGCGCGTGATGTTCGGCATCTGGAAGTGGAGCACCTTGCCTCCCTGTCAGGTCTTCGCCGCTGAGGACCGCTGCAGCGGTTACTTCGAGTAAAGCTCGATGATGAGCTGCTCCTGCACCGGCGTGTCGATGTCGTCACGCTCGGGCAGGCGCAGGATCTTGCCGGTCAGGTTGTCGTGATCGGCGAGCAGCCACGGCGCCACCGCGGAGGTGAGGTCGGTGGCGGCGCGCACCGTCTCGACAGCCTTGCTGGTCGGCTTGACCGAGATCACGTCGTCGGGTCTGACCTGATAGGACGGGATGTCGACCTTGCGCCCGTTGACCAGGAAGTGCGCGTGGCGCACGAGCTGGCGGGCCTGGCGCCGCGAGGCGCCGAAGCCGAGGCGGTACACGACATTGTCCAGCCTCGTCTCGAGGAGCTGCAGCAGGTTCTCGCCCGTGATGCCCTGGCGACGGCTGGCCTCGACGTAGTACTGGTGGAACTGCTTCTCGAGTACCTGGTAGTAGCGGCGCGCCTTCTGCTTCTCGCGCAACTGCAGGAGGTACTCGGACTGCTTGATGCGCCCGCGACCGTGCTCGCCCGGCGGGTACGAGCGCCGCTCGACGGCGCACTTGTCGCTGAGGCAGCGCTCGCCCTTGAGGAAGAGCTTCTCGCTCTCCCGCCGGCACTGCTTGCACTGGGGTGCTGTGTCTCTCGCCACTGCGGGACCTCTTTAGACGCGACGCCGCTTGCGGGGGCGACAGCCGTTGTGGGGCACCGGCGTCACGTCCTTGACGCCGAGGATCTCGAGGCCGGCCGCCTGCAGCGAGCGCACGGCGGTCTCGCGGCCCGACCCCGGCCCGCGGACGAAGACCTCGACCTTCTGCAGGCCGTGCTCCATGCCCTTCTTGGCGCACGACTCGGCCGTCACCTGGGCGGCGAACGGGGTGCTCTTGCGGGAACCCTTGAAGCCCACCGACCCGGCGCTCTCCCACGCGATGACGTTGCCCTCTGCGTCGGTCAACGTCACCAGGGTGTTGTTGAACGAGGTCTTGATGTGCGCCTGACCGACGGCGATGTTCTTGCGGACACGGCGCCGCGTGCGCCCTTTCGCTCTCTGAGGCTTGGCCACTCTGCTCTACTCCTGACGACGTCGCTCCACGGGGAGCGGGCTCACTTCCTCTTCCTGCCGACGGTGCGCTTGGGACCCTTGCGGGTGCGCGCGTTGGTGCGCGTGCGCTGACCGTCGACCGGCATGCCGCGACGGTGACGGATGCCGCGGTAGCAGCCGATGTCCATGAGGCGCTTGACGTTCTGCGAGCGCTCGCGGCGCAGGTCGCCCTCGACCATGACCTCGCGGTCGATGGCGTCGCGCAGGCGCACGACCTCTTCTTCGGTCAGGTCGCGGACCTTGGTGTCGGGGTCGATGCCGACGAGACCCAGGATCTTGTTGGACGTGGAGCGACCCACCCCGTAGATGTAGGTGAGACCGATCTCGACCCGCTTCTGCGGCGGGATGTTGACGCCCGCGATACGTGCCATGTGGACCCTACCCCTGCCTCTGGCGATGCCGCGGGTTGGTGCAGATCACCTGCACGGTGCCGTGCCGGCGGATGATCTTGCACTTCTCGCACATCGGCTTGACTGACGCTCTGACCTTCATGCCTGTCCTCGCTCACGGGCGCGCGGCGGCCGCCACGCGACACTACCCTCCGGGTGACCGCGGGCGGCCACTACTTACTTGAACCGATAGGTGATCCTGCCCCTGCTGAGGTCGTACGGCGACAGCTCGACCTTGACCCTGTCGCCCGGCAGGATGCGGATGTAGTGCATGCGCATCTTGCCGGAGATGTGGGCGAGGACCTCGTGGTCGTTGTCGAGGTGGACACGGAACATCGTGTTGGGCAGCGCCTCGACGACCTCGCCCTCGATCTCTATGGCCTCTTCTTTTTGCGCCATACTCCCTCTGGCTACGAACAGCGGCCTGCAATGTTACCACACTCACGAGGCTCGACAAACACGAGCCGCGGGCCTCGGCCTCGTTCGGCGGACCTCCCTCGCCCGGGCTCAGCCACCTCCCTCGCCCGCGCGCCGCGTCAGCACGCGCGGCCCGTCGGCGGTGACGGCGACGCTGTGCTCGAAGTGCGCCGAGAGCGAGCCGTCGCCGGTGTGGATCGCCCAGCCGTCGTCGGCGACGAACACCTCGTGGGCGCCGGCGTTGACCATCGGCTCGATGGCGAAGACCATGCCCTCCTCGAGCCGGGGGCCGCGGCCCGGGTCGCCGTAGTTCGGGATCTGCGGGTCCTCGTGCATCTCGCGCCCGACGCCGTGCCCCACGAGCGAGCGCACGACGCTGAACCCGGCGCCCTCGACGACCACCTGCACGGCGTGCGAGACGTCGCCGAGGCGTCGCCCCGGGCGGCACTGGGCGATCGCCGCTTCGAGCGACTCGCGCGTCACGTCCATCAGGCGCTCGGCCTCGCGGTCGACGTCGCCGACCGCCACGGTCAGCGCCGAGTCGGCGACGTAGCCCTCGAGCGTCACGCCGACGTCGAGACTCAGGAGGTCGCCCTCTTCGACGCGCTGCCGGCCCGGGATGCCGTGCACGACCATGTCGTTGGGCGAGGCGCAGATCGAGGCGGGGAAGCCGCGGTAGCCCTTGAAGGTCGGGACCCCGCCGCGGCTCCTGATGAACTCCTCGGCGAGAGCGTCGAGCGCACCCGTCGTGATGCCCGGGCGGACGCGCGCGGCGAGGTGCTCGAGGCACGCGGCCAGCACCGCGCCGGCGGCGGCGATCAGCTCGACCTCGCTGGCGGACTTGCGGACGATCACGGGCTCAGGCGGCGTCGAGGATCGCGGTGACCTGGGAGAACACCTCGTCCGGCATCTTGCCGCCGCCGCGGACCGTGTGCAGCACGCCGCGCCCGCGGTAGTACTCGACGAGCGGCTCGGTCTGCCGGCGGTAGACGGCGAGCCGGTTGCGCACCGTCTCCTCGTCGTCGTCGTCGCGCTGGTAGAGCTCGCCCCCGCACGCGTCGCAGACGCCCTCACGCCCGGGCGGGTCGAAGACCACGTTGTAGCTCCTGCCGCACTCGCGGCAGAGACGGCGCCCGGCGAGACGGGCGACGAGCTCCTCCTCGGGCACGTCGATCTCGATGACGTGGGTGAGCGCGCGCCCGTCGGCGGCGAGCATGACGTCGAGGCGCTCGGCCTGCTCGCAGGTCCGCGGGAAACCGTCGAGCAGGAACCCGTCGCGCGTGTCGTCCTCGGCGAGGCGGTCGCGCACGACGCCGATGACGACCTCGTCGGGCACGAGCTCGCCGGTGTCCATGTAGCGCTTCGCCTCGCGGCCCAGCTCGGTGCCGGCGGCCGCCGCGTCGCGCAGCATGTCGCCGGTCGAGATGTGCGGCAGACCGTAGCGCGCGACGATGCGCTCGGCCTGCGTGCCCTTGCCTGCGCCGGGCGCCCCGAGCAGCACCACGTCGAGTTCGCGGCTCCTCGTCACGACCGCTACTTGAGGAAGCCCTCGTAGTGGCGCATGAGCAGCTGGGCCTCCATCTGGCGCATCGTGTCGAGCGCGACGCCGACGACGATCAGGAGCGACGTGCCGCCGAAGTAGAAGGGCACGTCGAAGTACCGCGAGAGGATCCAGGGCAGCAGCACGATGGCGCCGAGGAAGAGGGCGCCGGGCAGCGTCAGGCGAGTCAGGATGCGGTCGAGGAACTCGGCCGTCGGCCGCCCCGGTCGTACGCCGGGGATGAACCCGCCGTACTTCTTCAGGTTGTCGGCCTGGTCGACCGGGTTGAAGGTGACGGCGGTGTAGAAGTACGTGAAGAGGATGATGAGCAGGACCTCGCCGATGATGTAGAGGTAGCCCTGCGGGCCGAAGGCCGTGGCGATCCACTCGGTCGGGCCGGTCGGGATGAACTGCGCCAGGGTCGGCGGGATCAGCATGATCGACGAGGCGAAGATCACCGGGATGACGCCGGCCATGTTGACCTTGAGCGGGATGAACGTGCTCGTGCCGCCCATCATGCGGCGCCCCACGACTCGTTTGGCGTACTGCACCGGGATGCGGCGCTCCCCGGTCGTGATCCAGATGACGCCGACGATGACGGCGAGGGCGATCACGACGAAGCTGACCTGGGCGACGAAGCTGAACGTGGTGAAGAACTGGACGACGCCGCCGGGGATGCTGCTCACGATGCTGATGAAGATGAGGATCGACATGCCGTTGCCGATGCCGCGCGCGGTGATGAGCTCGCCGAGCCACATCACCGCCGTGGTGCCGGCGACCAGCGTGGTCACGATGAGGACCACCCGCCACCAGTTGAGGTCGGGCAGCGCGTTGTAGCTGTTGAAGATCGTCAGGTAGCCGACCGACTGGACGAGGGCGAGCCCGACGGTCAGCCAGCGCGTGTACTTCGTGATCTGCTTCTGGCCCTGCTCGCCCTCCTTGGCCAGCTCCTCCAGCTTGGGGATGACGACGGTGAGGAGCTGCATGATGATCGAGGCCGTGATGTAGGGCATGATGCCCAGGGCGAACACGGCCACCTGGCTCAGGGCGCCGCCCGAGAACAGGTTCAGCAGGCCGACCACGCCGGTCGCGCCGCTCTGGAAGAAGTCCTGCAGCGCCTGCACGTCGACGCCGGGCGTCGGCACCCAGCAGCCGAAGCGGTAGATCGCGATCATGCCCGCCGTGAAGAGGAGCTTGGCGCGCAGCTCCGGGATCTTCCAGGCGTTGACGAGCGACTGCCAGAGCTTGTTGTTCACGGTGTGTCCCCCGGCGCCGTCAGAGCAGCTCGACGGTGCCGCCGGCGGCCTCGATCTTGGCCCTGGCGCTGGCGGAGAACAGGTGCATGCGCACGGTGAGCGCCTTGTCGAGCTCGCCGTCGCCGAGGATCTTGATCGGCGTGCGCGTGTTCTTGACGACGCCCTTCGCGACCAGCGCCTCCGGGGTGACCTCGGCGCCGGCTTCGAACAGGGCGGCGAGGCGGCCGACGTTGACCGGCACGGCGTAGGTGCGGAACGGCCCGATCGGCATGCTCTTCTTCATGTGCGGGCCACGCAGCTTGCCGAGCCGCATGTAGAGCGGCATCTGGCCGCCCTCGTAGCCCGGGCGCACGCCGCCGCCGGAACGGGCGTTGTAGCCCTTGTGGCCCTTGCCCGCGGTCTTGCCCTGGCCGCTGCCCTTGCCGCGGCCGACGCGCTTGCGGTCCCTGGTCGCCCCCTCGTTGGGGCGCAGGTCGTGGAGTCCCAGCTCAGCCATCTCAGCCCTTCGTGACCTCGCGCACCTCGAGGAGGTACGCGACCTTGTTCACCATGCCGCGGATCACGGGCGTGTCGTCGTGCACCACGGTGTGACCGATGCGCTTGAGCCCCAGCGCGCGCAGCGTGCCGCGGTGGTCGGGCTTGCGCCCGATGCCGCTCCTGGTCTGCGTGATCTCGAGCCGCTTCGTCATGCCGTGGCCTCACCGGCCGGGGCGTCGGCCTCGGCGCTCTTCTCTCTCTCGATGCCCAGGACCTGCGTCACCGGGATGCCGCGCAGCCGGGCGACGCCCTCGGGCGTCTTCAGCGACTGCAGGCCGGCCACCGTGCCGCGCACCAGGTTGATGGGGTTCGTCGTGCCCAGCGACTTGGTCAGGATGTCGCGCACCCCGGCCAGCTCGAGCACGGCGCGCACCCCGCCGGCGGCGATGACGCCGGTACCCTCGGAGGCCGGCTTGAGCAGCACGCGGGCGGCGCCGTAGCGGCCGATCACCTCGTGCGTGATCGTCGTCTTGTAGCGGGGCACCTTGAAGAGGTTCTTCTTGGCGTCCTCGATCGCCTTCTGGATCGCGAGCGGCACCTCG
>Ga0209164_1000958_pt1 | contig 46261 bp, 44 predicted proteins | sample MTBNYHSulfiMetaG_FD_187458 | JGI IMG/M metagenome (GOLD analysis project Ga0209164, IMG submission 187458) | Enrichment culture microbial communities from rom New York Harbor, USA that are MTBE-degrading - MTBE-NYH (New York Harbor Sulfidogenic)... | ecosystem: Environmental > Aquatic > Marine >... | reverse complement strand
TCTGACCTGCTAGTTTCTTGGTAGCGGGGGTAGGATTTGAACCTACGACCTTCGGGTTATGAGCCCGACGAGCTACCAGACTGCTCCACCCCGCAATATTGGGTTCGCCTCTCGGCGGATAGACAGAGTATCACCGCAGCGCAGCGAGTGCAAACCCACCTCGGCGGGCAGTAGGATCCCCTCGGACGCCCACGATTCCCATGCATCCGCAGACGGGGAGTACAAGGTCGCGCACGAGGGGGCTTCGCGGTGACGGGTAGGTCCGCATTCCACTCTCAACGCCCTCACATCGCAATCTGGTGATGACGTTAGTCTCATCACGACGGTGTTCGTTCCCATTCCGCGTCGCGACCAGCCTTCAGGAGCCGTATCTCACCGGCTTCGCGCAGTCCGCGTAGGGCCCGGTCTATCGTCGGCCTACTAACTCCGGGGCAGGCGCGCACGATGTCGGCATGCCTGAACCTGAGCGGCAGATGCCGGACACAGTCGATGACAAGATCCCGCTTCGCGCCCTTCTTCGACTCAACGGAACCCACGCGCGCTTCGAACTCACGGTACGCGGCAAGCAACGTGCCCATGAAATATCCTAGCCACGGCACGAGATCGTGCTCCCCCTCATGCCACCCCTCAGATGATCGCGCCAGCGCATCGTAGTATGTCTCACGCGAATCCTCCACGATTCGCTCGATGCTCACGTAACGACCCACGTCAATCCCCGCGCGATAAAGCAGCACGAGCGTTAGCAGTCTGGACATGCGTCCATTGCCATCCAGGAACGGGTGGATACACAAGAAGTCCAAGACGTACGCAGCAGCAAGCACGGCCCGATCGACCAACCCGGCGTCCCACTCAGCAAGCAACCCCTGGTTGAGCTCTTGCATCGCGTCTTCGACGAGATGAGAGCGCACGGGACGGAATCGGACTCGTTTCTCGCCATCGGCCGTCCACTCGACTATGTCGTTGTCGGTCTGCTTCCAAGCTCCTGCTGGATCCGGCATGAAGGAGCTCATTGCACGGTTGAGCTGGAGCACCACACCATTGGTGATCGGCCAGATGCGTGACGCATTCGAGTGAACCAGCGCCAAGGCGTCCCTGTAGCCGGCAATCTCCTGCTCGGATCTGTCCTGCGGAAGAGTACGATCGCCAACGATCTCCACGATTCTGTCACGCGGAGCCGTAACGCCCTCGATTCGATTAGAGGACTCGACGCTCTGAACCACAGCAACCTCTCTGAGCACCTCAAGCGCCTGCGGGAACTGCTCCCTGAAGAGTTCCTGTCTGCCGCGATGTGCCGCAACCTCAGCGATGGTGCGTACTTCGGCAGACCCCAACCTGAGGTCCCGCACGAGCCCAGATGAGAATGATCCGCGCACCAGACCGCTCCTCCTTCTTGATGATCACGTAAGTGCGATATGAAGTATATCACATGGCGTGTGTGTGCTTATATTAATCACGCGCTCCACTCAGCGCGAACCTGCGCCCGCCTCCGGACAGACCGGGGTTAGAAACCCGAGAGCACTCGCTGCGACGATGGCTGTATGCGCGATTCGAAGCCCAAGACGGCGGTCACTCAGCAACACCAGCCTGCCGAGGACCCACTCTCCTTCGCCCAAGCTTGGCGCACGTGGCTCGAGTACCGCTCCTGCGGCCCTCGGCCCTTGCGCCTGTCGACCCGGGCGGACTACGAGAGTATCTACCGGTGCCACCTGGGCCCGCACCTCGGCGAGCTACCGCTTCGCGCCATCGACGGCCTCGCGATCGCCCGCCTCGTCGTCGCGCTATCGGCGAGTGTCGTCCTCAGCCCCAAGCGGATCTCGAACGTGCTGGTGCCGCTCCGCGCCTGCCTGCGCTGGCACCACCGCATGGGCGCGTTCCCGGGCGACCCGTCGCCCTGGTTCGACACAGCTACGCCACCCGCCGATGAGCGCCGCATCCTCACGATCGAGCAGGTCGAGCGGCTCGTCGCCGCCACGCCCGCGGCGCACCGGGCATTCGTGACCACGGCCGCCTACACGGGTCTGCGGGCGGGCGAGCTCAGGGCGCTCAGCTGGGGCGACATCGATTTCGATGCTCGGGGCATCACAGTGAACAAGACCTACTACCGCGACCATCTGCAGCGATCGACCAAGACCGGTCACGACCGCGTCGTCCCGCTCCCGCCGCATGTGGCCATCACGCTGCGTGAATGGCGCCGAGAATGCCCGCGCTCCTCGGCAGGTTTGGTTTTCCCGGGTCCCAGCGGCAGCCCACTCGACCTGGATACCTTCCGTGCCCGCATCTTCAAGCCGGCTGTGCGTGCGGCAGGGCTGCCGGCGGGGCTGCGCATCCACGACCTGCGACACACGAGCGCTTCGCTGTACCTGCAGTCCGGCGCCACGGTACGCGAGGTCATGGAGATCCACGGTTGGCGTCAAATGCAGACGGCGCTGCGCTACCTGCACACGGGCGACACGCTGTCAGCGGCAGCCGAGCGGCTCACCGAGGCGCGGGGCCTCGCCCTGGGCCGAGGCGCGGACCCGTGACGCGCGGTAGCGTCACTCGCTTCCCTGCGACTCGGGCGGATCGGGCGTCTGCGGCGACCCGGTCGGCTCGGCGGCCGGAACGTCGTCCGATGCCGCCTCCTCGGCTTGCCCGCTGAACAGCTTCTTGCCGAACGCGCTCGCCGCCTCGGCCGCTTTGCGCGCGGCCTCGGCGGCGGCTGCTGCGGCCTCCTTCGCATCGGGCTCGGCCTGCTTCCATGCCGAATGCATCGCGTCGCCGGCCTCCCGTGCGGCATCCTCGATCGCCGCGCCGGCTTGGGCGAACGGGTCTGTGGCCGGATCGGCTTCGTACACGTTCGAGATCCGGTCCGCGGGGTGTCCGTTCACGCAACCGCCGTCGGCAGCCAGCCATACGTTGGCTCTGCACTCCGAGCACCATCCCGCTTTCGCCATGTCGCTTCCTCCCCAGTGGCGATACCCACACATGCGGCTCGGCGCATCCGCAGGCCCTCCGCGCATCGTATACCATGCCGCCGCCAGCACGCGCGTTACCGAAACCCTCCACGCGAAGGTTGGACGACTCGCGGCTCGCTGCCGCATCGAGGCAGGGAACGGTCTCGGAGTGACCTACCGTTCATCGGCGCTTACCAGCCGGTGGAATACCGCCTATCGTGACGGCAGTCACAATTCAGCACCGACCGTCAGTTCATCAAGCCACTCATGCAATTGGTACGCTTCCCCTGCTAATGTGCGTTGTGGCAGGCACCGATGCCGAACACTGGAGCTGCATACCCTCGGGAGAACCGCCTCGCGGCGAGACCCCATGGTTCGGCTCCCAGATCGCAAGGTGATGCAAACCTAAGGCACGCGACAGGACCCCCCGTGGTACGCCATGAGCCCTTCAGAGGCCGCAAGGGCACGTCGGCGGCGATCGCGACTATCGCGCGCGTGAGCGCGCGGCTCGTACTCGCTGTCGTCTTGGCCGTTCCTCTGGTCGTGGCTGACCCGGTCCCCTCGCGAGCGCTGACGTCAACGACCATCGCCATCAACGGCAACTTCGACGACTGGACCGGCGTGCGCGCCGATCCCGACAACGTCGCGCGCGACACCCAGGTGCCGGGCGACCCGGACTGGCCCGGCCAGCCGGACCGCGACCTGTTCTACGTCAACGCCACCTACGACAGCGAGTACCTCTACCTGTGCTGGCGCAGGACCGCGGGCGGCGTCAAGGCGATCACCTTCGGCGCGTACCTAGACCTCGACGGGGACGGACTGCTGCAGGAGAACCGGGACGTCGTGGTCGCGTGGACGCTCTCTGACCCCTCGCAGCCCACCACCGCACCGGGCAACTACGACGCTCAGGGCCGCATCCTGCACTACAACCAGGCCCGCAGCGGCGGCAACCTCGTTTACCCGGCCGGCGACCCCATGGACCATTACGGCCCGCCCCCCACCTCCATGCAGAACCCGGTCAGCCCCGACTGGGCTAGCTACATGCACCCGACGCCGCACGGCGACGGCAACACCCCGGACGGCTGGGCCCTCGGAGACCCGAGTTGGGGTGAGGACTACCCGGCCAAGCCCATGGACGCGTTCATGGACCCGGTCACCGGGATCGAGGCCGAGGCCCGCGTCGCCTGGACCGACCTCGGCTTCTCCGCGGGGCAGGTACCGCCGCTGATTTCTATCCACTTCGCTTCTGGGAACGGTGAGTCGTTCGGAGCAGCGAACAAGACGAGCTTGTGGTCCGGCGACTATCGCGTGGTCAGCGGCAGCATCCTGGAGGGCAACCGCGGCCAGGTCGAAGACAACGTGAAGGGGCTGTACTGGCTGGCGAGCAGGGATGTGGACGTGTCTCCGGACCGCTCGGGGGGCGGCGCGGCGGGAACCACCCTCGTGTACGAGCACACGGTCACCAACGGCGGGAACGCCGCCGACGTGTTCGATGTGGCCGCGGTCTCCTCGCAAGGGTGGGCGGTCGAAGTGGTGGATGCGGGCGGCAACCCGCTGTCCTCGGTCACTCTGGACCGCTATGCCTCGACCACCGTCTACGTCCGCGTCACTATCCCGCCGGGCGCAGCAGACGGGACCACCGACCGCACGGTTTTGACCGCCTCCTCGCAAACCGACTCCGCCGTCACCGACTCCGCAACCGACATCAGCCGTGTCGGCCAGGTCACCGTTACGCCGGACCAAACGGCGTCCAGCGCGCCGGGGCAATACGTCGACTACACCTACACCGTCCAGAACAACACGCCGTCTGCCGGCACATTCGACCTGGCCACCACCTCGACCCTCGGCTTCTCGAACGCGGTGTACGACCAGGCCGGCAGCCCGCTTTCCGCAGTCGCACTTGGGTCGGGCGAGAGCACCACGGTCGTGGTGCGCGTCTCGGTACCCGCGACGGCGACCGTCGGCATGCAGGACGTGATGCGCCTGTCGGCCGAGCTCCAAGGCGACCCGACCGTCACAAGCAGCGCCACCGGCACAACCAGCGTACTCGATGGGCTCACCATCGTTCCCGACCGCTCCGCGTACGGTGGGGCAGGCACGTGGGTGCAGTACACGCACACCGTGACCAACTCGTGGCCGACCACGCGCACGGTATCGCTGTCTGCCGCCTCGACGCAAGGCTGGGACGTGCGCATGTTCGCAAGCGACGGCATCACGCCGATCACCTCGGCAGATGTCGGGCCGTTCGGCGCGAGCGAGGACATCGTGGTGCGGGTGTTCGTTCCCACCGGAACGGCCGAAGGTACCATCGACGTCACCACCGTCACCGCTTCAACGGGCGCCTACTCCGACTCCGTGACCGACACCACGACGGTTCGCCGCCTCAGCACGTACTCCGACGGCGGCTACATCAACGAGCAAAACGCGTTCGTGCTGGGCGACGAGATATTCGGACGCGCAACCGGGCTCAAGCCGGGTGACGATGTCTACTTCGTGTGGACGGACGCGGACGGCCACGTCGTGCGCACCAGTCCCACCTATGCGGTCGACACGTCCGGCATGGCGTTCGACGAGTACGTCACTCAGGCCACCGATCCTACCGGCGGCTGGACCCTCAGGCTCTACGACAGCAAGAACAACCTGTTGGAGACGGTGTCGTTCACCGTCGGCTTCGACGCGGAGATCACCGCGCTGTCGGCCACCGACGCGCCGGGCATTGGGGACGACGTTGCGGTGACCTCATCGCTCGCGAACCACAACACAGCCGCGATCACGGACTCCACCGTCACGTATGTGATCTGGTGGGACGCTGACGGCGATGGCTCGTTCGGCGCCGGTGACATCTACATCGACGACACCGGAGCCCCCGTGATCTGGGACGGCGTGAGCCCCGTCACGGCGACCCACGTCACTGCCAGCGTCGATGTCGCCGGGGGCGGCACGTGGACCGAGGCCGGCCCCTGGACGGTGAGCAATTCCCAATTCCCCAACCAAGGCACCTACAACGTTACCGCCACGTGGACCGAGTCCGATGGCACCTACATCGACGACGCCACCACGCAGTTCTACTCGATCCCAGCGCTCGGATGGCCGCTGTTCGCGCTGCTGGCGAGCGGGCTGGCGGCGCTCATGTGGCGCCGACGCCCGGCTGCCGTCGCGGCCCGCCTCGAGTCCACCCTCCCGCCCGACCGAGGAGGTGCGGCAGTATGAGCCCGACGCTGCTGCAGCTCGGCCTGGGCGCGCTGCTGTGGGCGCTGCTGACCTTCGCCCTGTGGCGCCAGCGTCGCTGGCTGGTTTTCTACGTGACAGGAGCGTTCGGCTTCATCCTGCTGGTGCTCGTTGCAGCGGTCGTCCTTGACTGGGACACGACCCTTGAGGCCGTCCAGGCAGGACAGGTCGCTGCGATGGCGGGCGTCCTCGGCATCGATGTGGACCTGATGGGCGCGACTGGCCTCGCGATTCCCAACCACACCGGTTGGGCGGTCTTCGACATCGGCATCGAGTGCTCCGCGCTGCTCGAGATGTCGGCCATCATCGGCCTCACGATCTTCTATCCGGCGTTCTCGGGCGGGCGCAAGGCTTGGACCGCGGCGTTCGGCACCGGCGTCACCTACGCGATCAACCTGCTGCGCATCCTGCTGATCGTGGCGATCGTCAACGCCTTCGGCACCTCCTGGGTCTTCTCCGCCCACGCGGTGTTCGGCCGCGTGTTCTTCTTCGTGGGCACGGTGGCGCTGTACTGGTACATCATCACGCGGCCGACCGTGGCATACGTCACGGCACAGGTCAGGGAGGGCGCAGATGGATAGCATCTTGACCTTCCTGTTGATATGGGGCGTATGGTTGATCACGCCCGTGCTGGTCGACGGCATCGAGACTGTCGGCCGATTGCTCATCGTCAAGACGCGCAGGCGGAAGCATGCACTAGACACACGCCCGCTCCGAGACGACGAACTGCCGAGCGTGTCCATCATCGTCCCGGCGCACAACGAGGCGGCGGTCATCGACCGCTGCCTGAACTCGATCAAGGCCCAGGACTACCCGCACGACAAGCTCGAGATCATCGTGGTCGATGACGGCTCCACCGACGGCACGGCAGCACGCGTCGAGGAGCACGTCAACAGCAGCGGCAGCGCCGAGTGGGGCGATATCGCACTGGCCGAAGAGCCCGGCACGAACGGCCAGTTCCGGCTCCGCGGCAAGCCGATCCGAGTCGGCGAGTACCAGGGCCGCTTCGAGCTGATCAAGAACGGGCATCAGGGCAAAGCCCATGCGCTGAACGCCGGCATCGCTGCCTCGAGCGGCGAGATCGTCGTAAACATCGACTCCGACGTGGTACTTGCCCACGACGCTGTCCGCGCGATCGCCACGGCGTTCCACAGGCAGCCCGAGTTGGGTGCTGCCACCGGGAACGTCGAGGTGGACTGGGAGATCCTCGAGAAGCGCGACTCACTTGGCAACCTAGTGCTCGACGACAACGGCGACATCGTGCCCAAGGACCTCTCGCTCATGGAGAAGTTCTTAGTCAAGTCGCAGTTCCTTGAGTACCTCTCCTCGTTCGACCTGGGTCGGCGCGCGCAGGCCATCACGCAGACCATGTATACGCTCGCGGGCGCGTGCTCGGCGTTCCGGCGCAGCGCGCTGTCCAATGGCTGCCGTTACAGCAACACGACCGTGTCCGAGGACACGTGCCTCACGTTTCAGCTCCACCGCCAGGGCGTCCAGGTCGGCTTCGTGGATGACGCGAAGGTCTACCTCGAACCAGTTACTGATTGGGACAGCCTGTATGCGCAGCGTGTCCGATGGACGCGCGGCCAGCTTGAGGTCTGCGGCCTCAACAGCGACATAATCGGCAGGCAGGAAACGCGCCTCTTCGGCCGTTTCGCTCTGCCGAAGATGCTGTTGCTTGACCACACGCTGGCTTTCCCACGGCTGATCTGGGCGCCTCTTCTCATGTTCTTCCCGGTGATCGGCTACTCGTGGAGGATCGTAGCCGTCGCCGGCATCGCGATGTACTTGTTCTACCTGCTCATCGAAATCGTCAACGCGTTCGCCGTGTTCGGCATTGCAGACGAGCACACCCGCTCGCGCCTCGAGCAGTGCGGTTGGACGCTTGTCGGCCTACCGGCGTACCGCTTCATCGTGTTCCACTTCCGCTTCTCCGGCTTCCTCGTGACGCTCAGAGAGGAGCAGCAGTGGACGATGGAGGGTCCGATGCGCACGGCGCAAAGCGACTTCAGACGCGCGCAGTTGCGCTCGATCGAATTCATGACCGGGACGTTCACTGTGTTCGCGGCGGCGTTCGTGCGCATCATGCGCGTGGCGGCCACAGTGATCGCGCCGCTCATGTTCGGCATCGTGATCGTGCTGCGCTGGTTCGAGTCGCTGCGCAGGAACGTGTAGGTACTCCGAATGTCGCAGCCTACACGCACGCCGGGCCCCGGCGGCACTGCTGCACTCGCGACCGTAGTGGTCGTCGCAGCCGTCCTCGTCGCGTACAAGGTCCTCGTGGCCGTCCGGGTCGGACCGGGTTGGGACACGTTCGCGTTTCTCTCCAACGCCGCGGAGTTCGCCGGACAGGGCTTCGGGTACACCGAGCTGCACCGTCCCCCCTTCATGTCGTGGCTCGTGGCGGTGGCGTTCCAGCTCGGCGCTCCCCTGCAACAATCGGTCATCCAGTGGGTCGATGGCGCGCTCACGCTGTCCGGCGTGCTTGCCTTCTACTTCCTGTTGCGCCGCCGCTTCCCGCCGCCGTTCAGCGCCACTGGAGCGCTCGCACTGCTGGCCGTCACCCCCCTGTGGGCCTACTTGGGGGTCGGTTACACCGACACCGCATCGGTCGCGTTGTCCGCCTGGATGCTGCTCGCGCTCATCAAGGCGACCGAGGAGAACCCGTGGTGGTACCTGGTCGCGGGCCCGCTGTACATCGCAGCGGTCATGACGCGTTTCACCGCCCTGCTGATCGCCTTCCCGGCACTCGTGTGGCTCCTGATGCGTTGGCAGCCCTTCCGTCAGTGGCGCCACGTCGCTGCGGCGGCCGGGCTAGGGGTGGCTACCTACCTGCCGGCAGCTCGGCTGTACTCCTCGCGCTTCGGCGACGTGCTCTTCCCGTTCGTTGTGGCGCTCGGCTTCGCGCAAGAGGTCGCGGCTCCCGTCGGTGAACAGGCCGCCGCCGCGCAGGCAGGCTTCTACCTGCGGTCGCTGCCACAGCTACTCGGACCCGCGCCTGTCGTGCTCGCAACCGTGTTCGTGCTGCTGATCGCGGGCGTCGGCCTGGTAAGAGGGCTTGGTCGATTTGCCGAGGAACACCGCCCCCGGGCCGCGCGGCTCACGGTAGCAATCGTCGCCGTAGCGGTCGCGGTGGGCGCGCAGCTGGTGGCAGGGATGGTGCTTCGGCAGGTGACTATATGCATCGCCGTGCTGGCCGTGTGGAAGTCGCTTGCCCCCTACGAGGGCGAGACCGGGCACCGCAAGGTCGTGCCTTCGGCCGCGCTGGACGCGGTGATGCTCGCCTGGCTGCTCGCGTACTTTGACTTTCACGGTCACCAGACCATCCAGGTACCTCGCTACTTCATCACGATGGCGCCGGGCATCATCTACTTCATCGTGCGCGGCTGGACGGTGGTCGCAGACCAGCTCGACGCGACTGCCGCGACCTTCCGGGGCGCCAGCCGCGCGGACCGCCGCAGCGCGCCGTACCTGCTCGCGCAAGGGGCCTTGGCCGCACTCGTCGGGCTCGCACTCGCCTCGACGGTCGCGACCACACCCACCGCCCAGGACCGGTATGTGGCCGCCGCCCGTGACTCCTCGGCATGGATCGAGCGCCACGAGCCGGACGTGGACGACACGGTCATCTACTCGGACCTGTGGCCGCTGAGCGCCTGGTACCTGCGCACCAGCGTGCACCCCATGCCGTCGTTCGAGGAGACCGCTGCGTTCGGCCACGAACTCGAGAAGGCCCGCGCGGACTACTTCGTCACGATCCGCGGCCGGCGCTTCGCCGGGCTCGACGAGGCCTACACCGGCGAGGTGGTCGCCGTGCTCGAGCGCACGTCGTCCACGGAGCGCGACAGGCCGCGAGTCGCCTACCTGGGCAAGTCGTGGGACAACTACCTCGAGAGCGTCACGGACTATGGCTTCTACCTCGTCTCGACCGCCGGTCGGTACGGCTGGGAGGGCAGTGCGTTCCTCGACGAGTACACGGCCGAGGAGTTGGCGGGCTTCGACGCGGTTGCGGTCTACGGGCCCCGCTGGCGCAACCGGGCCGACGGCGAGAGCGCGCTCGCCGCGTACGTGGAATCCGGCGGCAGCTTGGTGATCGACGCGTCGCGCAACCTCGACGGGCTGGCATACCAGATCGGCGACACTATCATGTTCGACACCGTGGTGCGGCGCGACCGGCTGCCCGCTGACGCCGGGCTTCGGCTCGACCCCGGTTTCGCGTCGCGGCACGGACTTGACGGCGTCACGGCGGCTCCGTTCGTCGACGAGACCGGCCGACAATGGGTGGGGGCCAGCTACGAAGCGCGACCCGGCGCGCCGGAGCTCGAAACGATCGCGTGGCTCGACAACAAGCCGGCGATACAGGTCCAGAGGCTGGGACAGGGCCGCGTCTACTGGATCGGCTACAACCTCGTGTGGCATGCGTTCTACACTGAGAGCGGAGACGAAGCACGACTCATCTCGGCGGTCTTTGACGAGGCCGTCGCACGCTCGACAGGTCCGGCGGACGGAGCCACCCCGTGAGCCCGAACGACACCCACAGCGCGCTTGGGATGCCCGCCGAAGACTACTCGCACCTCTCGGCGCGGGGCCAGGCCCTCGTCTCCCGCTTCCGCGGGCTCGTTGCGAGCCGCGTAAAGGCCGGACAGCCCGCGCGAGTGCTGGAGGTCGGCTGCGGGCAGGGTTGGTTACTCGCAGAAGTCGCACGAGCCGTCCCCGGCGCACGGCTGAGCGGCATCGACATCAGGCCGGAGGCCATCGACTACGCGCGCTCGGTAGTGCCGTCCGCCCAGCTCGGCGTGGCCGACGCCACAGTCCTGCCGTTTGCCGACGACTCCTTCGACGTGGTGGTCTGCTCCGAGGTGCTCGAGCACGTGGGCGACCCGAGAATCGTTGCCGAGGAGATCCGCCGCGTCGGCGCGGGACACGCGGTGATCTCCGTGCCGTACGAGCCGTGGTTCTGGGCGGCGAACCTGGTACGTGGGAAGTACTTGAGCACGCTCGGCAACTGCCCGGGACACATCCACCATTTCACCCGCGCCCGATTCCGCCGGCTACTTTCGCGAAGCTACTCCGAGGTCGAGGTCCTCGTGTCGTTCCCCTGGCTGGTGGCCGACGTGCGTTGGGAGTGACCGCCTCGCAGCAGTAGAAGCACCCCCGCAGCGCCGGGCAACAGCACGAGCGCGACCATGGCCACGAGCGAAGCCCGGGCGGCCAGCGCCGAATCCACACCGGCGCTCACGAGCAGCGCGGTCGTGGTGAACTCGCCGAGGCCCAGACCGCCCACGGACACGGGCAGCATGCGTGCGAGCGTTGTGAAAGGGGCCAGCGCCATCACGTACGCGAAACTCACCCGTGCGCCGACGGCCACGCAGCACAGATACACGATCGAGTAGGTCACCAGCCACCCCGCCAGCGACACGACGTAGACCGCAAGCAGCCTGGCCACCGGCGGACGCGTCACCGCGCGGATGACCGCATCGTCGGCCTCGTGCCCCGGTGCGAGGAGCCGCAGCGCAAACGCCCACGGCACGATCCCCGGGAAAGCGAAGGGCACCAGGGTAACGAGCGCCACGGATATGGCCACCGCGCCCAGCACCGGCTCTCCCGAGAGCGCCGCGCCGATCGCCCCCATCACCGCGACAGCCGTCACCGACGTGAGCTTGTCGAGTGCCGAGGAGACGATCATGTCCTCGGCATGTCCGTGCACTCGATATCCGTAGTGCGCTTTGGCCAGATCGGCAGCGCCCGCCGGCAGGAAGAGAGCGATGCCCGCACCCGCCAACGCAAGACGAAACGCGGTCCAAGGACCCAAGATCCGCACGCGCCTGTTCGCCAGCAGCGTATGGTTGAACGCGCGCACGGCGACGGCAACGGGGACGAGCGCGGCAGCAGCTACCGCCGGCCACCAGGCCATAGAGCCCACGACCTCACCGATGTCGCCAAGGCCCGCAGCCGAGCCGACAACGTACAGGAGCGCGGCTGCGACCGCTAAGCGTGCCCAGGGCAGGATGCGCCGCCACCACGGGCGGGCGGCTCGCTCAGGCCTCATCGTCCACGTCGGATGCGCGTGCGGCGGCGGACAGCTCGACGGCCTGCAGCCGCGTGCGCCGCACCTCGGCATGCAAGCGCACCACATCGCGGCGCAATACGAGCATCTGCAACGCGAGCACAGAGAAGGACAGGATCGTGGCGCCGCCCAGGAACAACACGACCATCACCGTCATCAGCGGGCGTTCCGGATTCAGCCCCCCGGTCAGGTACACGCCGAACAGGTAGGCCCCGAGCGCGAGACCGGCGCCCAGGAACAGCAGGCCGGCTGCGGAGAGCACCGAGGCGGACCGCTCGAGCAGCCCGAACGCGAGATGGCTCAGGATCGTGCTCTTGGGGCGGAACTTCGAGCTACCCTTGCGGCGCGTGCGCAACACCGCCGGCATCTCGGCGACCCTATAGCCCAGGACCGCGGCCTCCGAGAGTATCTCGAGGTGGATCTCTTTGCCGTCGGACTCCAGGTCCAGCGAGTCGAGGACCTCGCGACGGTACGCTCGCACGATGCCCGTGCTGGTATACACCGGCTGCCGAAGAGACCTGCGCAGCACCCAGTTGCCTACGCGTGAGAACGCCAACCGCACGAACGGGACGCCTTCCACAGCGCCGCCCGGCATGTACGGCGAAGCGAGCACAAGGTCGATCTCGGGGTCGGTACGCAGCATGCTCACCATGCGGACGGCGTGGTCGGGCGTGTAGCTAAGGTCGGCGTCCAGGGTCACGATGATGTCACCGGCCGCTTGCTCGAAGCCGCGGCGCATCGCGTGACCTCGGCCGCGGTTCACCCCGTACATGACCGGGCGGACGCGGCTATCCGCCTCGGCCGCCTCGTGCAACGCAGAAGCGGTGTCGTCGGTGCTGCCGTCGTCGACCGGGATCAGCTCGAACAACCAGCCCTGCGACCCGAGCGCCTCGGCGACAGCCCCGAGCGTGTCCGCAGCGTTCTCGACCTCGTTGTGCATCGGGATGATGACGGACACATCCGGAGCTCGCATTGCCTCGGGGACCCCCCGTCGGAGTCAGATTCGACAGCTTCGCGTGCGCACTTCTTGCAGTATAGGTGAACAGGCCGCACAGGCCATTGCACCAGTTCCCCTCCGCACTGCATCTCGGCATCACACTTGCATCACCGTAGACTGCGTGAACGGCGAGATGCGCGGGACCCATACGGGTGCGCCATCTCCACACGTTCTCCATAGCGCAAAGTGGCATCTACCAGGCATTTCATGCTAGACTGAGAAGTTGCATCGGCATGTGCCCAGCCTAGCGCCGCACCACGGCTCGCGCGAAGGGGCACACCGGAGGCCGAAGGGTGGTCGATGACGGGACGCATGGCATCGAGTGCACGCCGCGCGGGAGCTGTAACGCTCGCGTTGGTTTTGCTGTGCGCGGTCCCCGCGGTGGCCGAGCCGGCCACCTCCACGCCAGTCCCCGTGGACCCCACGCCGGCACCTGAGGTCCCGGCGGCTCCGCAGGCGCCCGACACCGCGCCGGACGCCGATTCCGATTCCAACCCCACGCGTACGCCACCCTCGGACGAGGAAACCTCTCCGATCGACGCCCCTGTCAACGAGCGCACGGAGGCCTTCCGCGCCGAGCTCGCTCGCAGGCAGGCGCGCCTTGATGCGTTCAAGGCCCAGCTCGACGAACTCGACCGTGAGCTGGCACTAGCCGCCGAAGCCTACAACGCCGCGGTGGACCGCCTCAACTCCACCAAGCAGGAGGTCGCCCAGACCGAGGTCGACCTGGACGCGGCCAGCCAGGCCTACACCTTCCAGCTCAACCTGCTCAACGACCGCGCGAACTCCATCTACCGCCAGGGCGCGTTCGCTGCCATGGAGGTCATCCTCGACTCCAAGTCGGTCTCCGATTTCGTGGCCCGCGTGAAGTTCCTCAACACCATCGGCCTCGCTGACGCCGACGTCGCCGAGGCGCTCAAGAGCCAGAAGGGCCACATCGAGGCGACCGCCGTCTCGCTCGAGGAGGCCGAGAAGCTCGCCGAGGCCCTCGAGTTCGAGCTCAAGGCCCGCCAGATCGAGGTCCTGCTCCGCATCCAGGAGCGCCAGGACATGCTCTCCCAGGCCCAGACCGACCTGCTCGAGCTGCTCGACCAAGAGGCTGCCGCCCGTTCTGCCGAGGAATCCGAGCTGCTGCGCCAGATCCTGTCGGGCGCCAACGCCGCCGGTATCGTGGTCGAGCCCGGCTCACCGGTCGAGACCGCGTTGGCCTACCACGGCATCCCGTACCTGTGGGGTGGCGAGGCCCCCTCGGGCTTCGACTGCTCGGGCCTGGTGCTCTACGTGTTCCGCCAGCATGGCGTGGAGCTGCCGCACTACTCGGGAAGCCAGTTCCTGCTTGGCGACAAGGTCGCCCCCGCGAGTCTGGCCGCCGGAGACGTGGTGTTCTTCGGCTCTCCGATCCATCACGTGGGCATCTACATCGGTGGCGGCTACTACATCCACGCGCCGCGGACCGGTGACTTCGTGAAGCTCTCTCCGCTCGCGGACCGCGGCGACTACGCCGGAGCCCGGAGGTACAGCTGGGTGCCCCGGGTCCTGCCGCCCGCAGGCGTGACTGTCGACCTGAGCGCGAGCGAGAGCGCCATCTCCACCGTCCGCTAGTAGCGAACCCTCGCTCGGCGGGGTATCAACACCACATCGCGCTTCAGACCGGGGGAGGAGACCACGTGCGGGAACTGCTTGAGGCTGCCGTAGAGGCCGCCACGTCCGCGGGCGCAACCTACACCGACGTCCGCTTCGTCGACACCACCAACGAAGAGATATCCGTCGCCAACGGACGCGTCGAGGGCGTGGAGTCCTCGGCCTCCTCCGGCATCGGCGTGCGCGTGATCGCCGAGGGCCGGTGGGGCTTCGCCGCCACATCGACGCTCGAACCCGACGACGTCACGCGCACCGCTCGCCAAGCGGTCGAGATCGCGAAGGCCTCAGCACTGGTGGCGGCCGAGCCGGTACACCTCTCCGAGGTCCCGATCGTCCAGGACCGCTGGGAAAGCCCGTGCGAGCGCGACCCCTTCGACATCTCACTCGAGGACAAGATCGCGCTGCTGCTCGCTGCCGACGAGACCATGCGCGCCGAAGAAGCCGTCTCGCTCACGAAAGCGCACCTGGGCTTCACCCGCGTGCGCAAGCACTTCGCCTCCTCGATCGGAAGCTACATCGAGCAACGCTATGTCGAGTCCGGCGGCGGCATCGTGGCCTACGCGATCGGCGAGGGCGACGTGCTGCCGCGCAGCTACCCGAATTCGCACGGTGGCGACTGGCGCCAGGGAGGGTGGGAGGTCATCGAGGCCTTCGACCTGGCTGGGAATGCCGCACGCGTGGCCGACCAGGCCGCCCAGCTCCTGAGCGCTCCGTCATGCCCGGCCGGCGAACTCGACCTGATCATCGACGGCAGCCAGATCGCCTTGCAGGTACACGAGTCGATCGGCCACCCTACCGAGCTCGACCGCGTGCTGGGCGACGAAGCCGCGTTCGCGGGCACATCGTTCCTGCGCACACAGGACCTCGGCGAGCTACGGTACGGCTCCGAGCACGTCACTGTCACCGCGGACGCAACCGTCCCCGGCTCCCTCGGCTCGTTCGGGTACGACGACGAAGGCGTGCCGGCACAGCGTGACTACCTGATCAAGGACGGGCTGTTCACCGGCTTCCAGACTTCGCGGGAATCAGCTGTCGCGATCGGGCGAGCCAGCAACGGCTGCATGCGCGCCGACGGCTGGAACCGCATCCCGCTGATCCGCATGACAACCGTCTCGCTCGAGCCCGGCGACGGGTCCTTTGACGACCTGGTCGCCGACACCGAGGACGGCCTGTATGTAGAAACGAACAACTCGTGGTCCATCGACGACAGGCGCCTGAACTTCCAGTTCGCCTGCGAGATCGGCTGGGAGATCAAGAACGGGAAGCTGGGGCGCATGGTCAAGAGCCCGAACTACACCGGCATCACGCCCAAATTCTGGAACGCGTGCGACGCCGTGTGCTCTCAGGACCACTGGCACGTGTGGGGCCTTCCGAACTGCGGCAAGGGCGAGCCGATGCAGGTCGCCCACGTCGCACACGGAGCGGCGCCAGCGCGATTCCGCGGCGTGCAGGTGGGGGTGGGCAAGTGAACGAGCAGGAGCGCTTCGCACGCGACATCGCCGCACGCGCGGTCGAGATGACCGACGCTCACCAGGCCGAAGCCGTCGTAGCCGCCGGCTCTGTGGCACTGACCCGTTTCGCCAACAACCTGATCCACCAGAACGTGGCCGAGACCGACATGCAGGTCTCGGTGCGGGCAGTGGTCGATTCGCGACAGGGCGTAGCTTCCACCAACCACCTGGACGACGCGTCGCTGGCCGCATGCTGCAAGGCGGCCGCGCGCGCGGCGCGCTCCGCGCCGAAGGACCCCGACTTCCCAGGCCTGCCGGACCCGCAACCGGTCGCGCAGGCCGACCGCTCGAGGCAGGCCAGTCTGGACTTCGACGCGAACGCGAGAGCGCGCGCCGCGCGCTCGATCATCGACCAGTCAGCTGCACGCGGGCTCACCGCAGCGGGCGCGGTGCGCGTCGCCGCCCATACGCTTGCGATCGCGAACTCCCGCGGCGTGGACGTGGCTGCGAGCAATACCGGTATCAAGGTCACGGTGCTGTCTTCCGGCACCCACGGCGGTTCGGGGTGGGCATCGTTCACCAGCCCTGACGCCGCTGAGCTCGCTGCCGCCGCCCTAGGCGACGAAGCCGCAACTCTAGCGGAGCGCTCCGCGGACCCGGGCGGACTCGAGCCGGGCAGCTACGAAGTCGTGCTCGCACCCGAGGCTGTGGCCGACATCGCTGACTTCCTGGCATACGTTGGCTTCTCGGCACGCGCGGTGGCCGAAGGCCGCTCCTTCATGAGCGGGCACGCCGGCGAGAAAGTCCTGTCCGAGATGCTCACCATCGCCGACGACGCACTCGCCGAGCACGCCATGGGCCCCACCTTCGACTTCGAGGGCGTGCCCAAGCAGCGCGTGGTGCTCGTGGACGGCGGTGTCATCGGCCGGCCAGTGACCGACTCTTACTGGGCCGCACGCACCGGCTCGCCCAACACCGGTCACGCGCTACCTGCGCCGAACCCCTACGGCCCCATGCCGCTCAACCTCGAGATCGCCCCCGGTGAGGCCACGATCGACGAACTCGTGGCAGGCGTGAAGCGCGGGGTGTACGTCACGCGGTTCCACTACGTGAACGTGGAGGAGCCCGTCCCCGTAGTGCTCACCGGGATGACGCGAGACGGGACGTTCATGATCGAAGGCGGACGCCTGACCAAACCGCTGAAGAACCTGAGGTTCACGCAAAGCATGGTCGACGCGCTCGCCGACGTGAGAGGGATCACCGCCGACCGCCGGTTCGTCGGAGGGGAGATGGGTGCGTCCTTCGTGCCCGGCCTACGCTTGGGCTCGTTCGCCTTCACAGGGCAGACCGACTAGACAGCGGCCGAAACGCTACGGCACGCCTGCGACCTCGTCGCTGCCCCGCATCAGCCCCGCCCACTCCACGTAGGGCCGCTGAGAGCCGGGCAGCTCGGCGATCTGCTCCGCGTAGCGACGCAGCGCGTGATGCCGGCGCGTCGGTAGCGTCCTGCTCAGGCTCGCCACGAGCCACTCCAGCCGCCTGCACACCTGCACCGACTCACGCCCGTCGTACATGATCTCGCGCAAGGCCAACGCCAGCCAACCCTCCCAGCTCAGTCTGGGCACGATCACGCGCACGTCGCCTTCGTCGTCACGAAAGACAGGACCCGGCAGAGACGAGCCGCCAACGCGCAGGAGTACCTCCTGGATGTGGTCGAGCACGACCACCGCCGTTCCCGGCTCGTTCACGCCTGATGACAGCGCCCGCAGTGCGATGTCCGTAAGCTGCCTAAGACCGTAGGCCGGATCGAGTCCGATGCTGCGTTCGCCGTTGACCGAGATGATGTCTTCGAGCGGGAACTCGGTCTCGCTCTCATCGTCCCGGTACACGCACGCGATCGCCATGCCTTCACTCACGTAGGCACTGAGCGGCGCAAGCACACGCACGACGGCGTTGTTGGCTCGCGCCCACCGCATCGCCGCTGACAGCGAGATGCCCACCACGAGTCCGGTACGGGGCGCCAGCACATCGTGGCCGCATTGCGCACGGTCGCCCAGCCGGTCGGCCTCCCGGTCAGCATCCTCTATCCTGCCCTCTGCCGCATCCTCATCGTCCGCGGTTTGGGCGTACATGGCCCTCACGGACGCGACGGTATGCTCAGCGATCTCCCGGGTCACGTTCTCCACCCGGATCGACTGCGACACCCGGTGCACGTAGTTGATGAATACCAGCACACTGACGGCCACCAAAGCCAGTGCGACCGTGATCATCAGGATCGGCACGAAGCCTGTGTACGACTCCGTGGGGGCTGTGACGAGCCATAATGCGGTCAGCGCGTACGCAAACGTTCCCAAGAACACGCCCATTGCGACCTTGGTCCACGTGTCTTGCAGGAACAAGGTGATCACGCGGGGCGAAAGCTGCGAGGCGGCAAGCTGCAAGACGACCAGCGTGATGGTGAACACGAGAGCGGCAAGGGAGAGCATCGACGTCGCGATCGTCGCCAGTACCGAACGGGCGCCTTCCGCCGACCCTCGGTACAGACCGTTCACTCCCCACGTGGATACCACGGTGCTGTCGAGATACGCCAAGCCCGCCGCGAGCAAGACGAGCACGAACACAAGCAGCATCGGCAGGAACCACAAGCTTGAACGCAGGTAGTCGCGAAGGCGGACAAGTCGCAGCATTGGCGGCTCCCAGGCCGAGGCGTACTTCTGCACGACCGGTTCCGGTACGAACAGCGTGTTGGACCGTACGCACGGTATGTACCCGAGCGTGGTCGGAGCGCGGCGTCGCAAGGGGGCCGAAGAAAGGCTCGGACCCCGGCGATCTTCACACGCCGGGGTCCGGAAGCGGAACCAGCTCCGTTTGTGGAGGGGCGCCACGGCGAGGAGCTGAGTCCCTCAAGTCAGGAGGCTCGTCTTAGGTCCTGACAATTGGGTTATCGGCCTGGTCAGGGGGGGACTTTAGCGCTTTGCTCTGTGACCTTCGTCACACCTCCGTCGACCTGGCCACGCACCTGTTGCCCGACCAGCCCGGCTTGGATTTCCGCGGTGAGGAACCATCCGCCCACGCTCGGACTGGGACGTGTCGCGGATAGGTGCGTACGTATTGTGAATAAATCACAATTAATGGGAGCTGCGCTGGTCACGGGTATATACTGCTTCGTGGCGGGCGCCCCCCGGACCGGTCGCATGGTGATGCCTACTGGGGGGCAGCGATGAGTTCGAGAATTCACCTCCACCGTCTTCTGTTCATCACGCTCTCGACCGTCTTTGTCGCGCTTCTGGTCGAGTTCACGGGCGAATTCCATTGGCTGTGGCCGCTGTACGGTATACCGATCATCGTGGCGGCCCTGACCTACCACGCAAGCGGCGCTGTGCTCATGGGCGCGATCACGGCCGCACTGCTAGCGTTCCACCTGCTCGACGCGAACGTACCGATGACCTCACAGGTATTCGCCGAGGCCGCTGTGGGCATCGGTGTGTTCCTGATCGCCGGCCTGATCGTCGGCATACTCATGCAGCGAGAGCAGGCGCGTTCGACAGACCTCGAGCGGACATCGGTCTACGACCCGCTCACCGGCCTGTATTCCAAGAGCTACTTCTCGACGCGCCTCGAGGAGGAGACCCACCGTCATACTCGCTACGGCGGCACGATGTCACTCGCGCTGATCGAACTCGACGACCTCAGGACATTCACCGAGACCTTCGGGACCCGTCGGGCGGCGCTACTTCTAGAGCATCTCGCCGAGATCACGAAGATCGCCGTGCGCAACACGGATGTCTTGGCTCACTACCGTGAGGGGACCTTCGCGCTGATCCTTCCGCATTGCTCGGAGGAGGACGCGCGCGCGGTCGCCAAGCGGATCGAGGAGCTGGTGACGGCAACGGAGTTCGAGGGAGACGAACTCGAGCCGGTCACAAGACACACCGTGACAACCGCGGTCGCGTGCTATCCGACCCCCGCCGCCGACGCGCAGGCCCTGCTCGACCTGACGGAATCACAGCTGCGGCAGTCCAAGGGGGTCGACACCACTCCATCCCGGGCAACACGTCCGGCGAGCGCGCTGGGAGGCCAGTCCTGATGGCTATCGTCCAGCTCTCTGCGGTCCTGTTCGTGTTCTGGATCGTGATCTCCGGCTCGCTCGAGGTCGCCGGACTCGCGACGGGGCTCGTGCTCTCAGTGCTGATCGCGACCATCACGAGCCGCGTGTTGTGGACTGAGCAGGACGCACCGCTACTGACAGGCAGACAGGTGCTCCGCTTCTTCACGTACACAGGATTCCTGATCAAGGAGATCGTGAGCGCGAACATCTATGTAGCGGAAAAGGTGCTCGACCCGCGGCTGCCGATCGACCCGGTGATCGTCCAGCACACCACCGCACTCAAACGTCCTGTCAGCCACACCGCTCTCGCGAACTCCATCACGCTGACGCCCGGAACGCTCACCGTGGACTTGGACGACTCCACGTACCACGTGCACTGCCTGGGACGAGAGTTTGCCGAAGACATCGCCTCTCGCACGCTCGACCACAAGGTCGCTCGCGTATTCGAGGGAGACTGACATGGACGTGTTCTTCTGGGGTACGGCCATCTTCCTGCTGCTCAACGCTTTCCTATGCCTCATCCGCGCGTACAAGGGGCCAACGGTCGTCGATCGCATACTCGCTATCAACATCGTCGGCACGAAGTCCCTTGTCGTGCTGGTGCTCCTGGCATTCGTCTTCAAGCGGGGCTTGTTCATCGATGTCGCGTTCGTCTACGCGCTGCTGAACCTCGTGGCGACTCTGGCTGCCTCACGCTTCCTTGAGACCGGAAGGCTGGAAGAGGAGTGGCAGCGATGAGCCTGCAGCCGGTGGTCATGGCCGTCACGGTGATCTTCGCGGTCCTCGGTGCGTTCTTCTTCCTTGTCGGGACCGTGGGGTTACTCCGCCTGCCGGACTTCTACACGCGCACGCATGCGGCCACCAAGTGCGACACGCTCGGCGCCGGCTCGATCCTTGTCGCCCTCGCCGTATACACGGGTTTCGAGTTCGACGCGCTCAAGATCGCGGGTATCGCCGCCTTCATCCTGCTCACTAGTCCGACCACGGGTCACGCCCTGGCTCGCGCCGCGTTCCGGGGTGGGCTGCAGCCCTGGACCAAGCCAGACCGAGGAGAGGGGGCTCGCCCATGAGCCGCGCATTCGACCTCGTGCTCTATGCACTCCTGATCTCCTGCGCGCTGATGGTCATCCGCACCAAGGACCTGCTTGCCGCCGCCATCATCTTCACCACCTACAGCCTGATCATGTGCTTGGTGTGGCAGCTCAGGGGCTCGCCTGACGTCGCCTTGACCGAAGCCGCGGTCGGGGCGGGTGTGACCTCCGTCTTGTTCCTCATCACCATCTCCAGGACCACGAGGAGAGAGCGGTGAGACGCGCGTTCGTCATCGCGCTGTTGGTGCTTGCGTCCGTCCCCCTGCTGTACGGCGTGGGACAGCTGCCGCCCATCGGCTCGACGGACAACCCCACCTACACACACGTCGTGCCGCGCTATATCCAACAGGCCGAGGAGGAAGCCGGCGCCGAGAACATCGTCACAGCGATCATCCTCAACTACCGGGGCTACGACACGAACGGCGAAGTGACGGTGATCTTCACCGCGCTCGTGGCGGTCCTGGGCGTGCTCATGATCACCCGCTCAGATAGCGGCCCGTCCGTGCCCATCAGCCCCGTGCCGGTGAGTCCGGTCACCCGGTTCATTGTGCGAACGCTTTCGCCGTTCATTCTCATGTTCTCCGTGTACATGGTCCTGTACGGCCACTCGAGTCCAGGGGGAGGCTTCCAGGGCGGAACGATCGTGGGAGCGCTCTTGATCGTATTGAGCCTTGTGACCGAGAGCGCGGACGTCCAACGGCTGCTTCCCCCTGCGGTGAAGGTGTGGCTCCAGCCGGCAGCGGTCCTGGCCTTCGGTGTCATCGGCATTGCGGGCTTACTGCTCGTCGGTTCGTATCTCGCGTTCCCTGTCGAAGGAGACCTCGTGTTCCTGCGCGTCCCGTGGCTGACGGTGATCGAGGTGGGCATCGGCGTGGGTGGCGCCGTGATCGTCGCCTCGATCTTCTGGGCGATGGAGGGTAGCGCGTGATGGAAGGACTGTGGAACAACATCGATTACGCCGCCTCCGTCGTACTGTTCCTGATCGGCCTGTACGCCGTTATCGCCAAGGGCAACCTGGTCAAGAAGCTCATGGGTCTCAACGTCATGGAGACAGCCGTTTTCGCCTTCGTGATGGCGACGGGGATCGTGACCGGGGGCGACGCGCCCATCCTGGGCGCGGGGGCGCACGAACCGTTCGCGAACCCGCTGCCGCAGGCCCTCATCCTCACGGGCATCGTCGTGGCCCTCAGCACAACTGCGCTCGCCCTCAGTCTGATCATCCGTATCTACGAGAGACACGGCACGATCGAGTCCGAAGACCTGTGGGGTGTGGAGTAGCCATGGCCGGCGGACAGTGGCCCGCGGTCCTGGTCATAAGCCCCCTCGTCGGCGCGGCGCTCTGCCTGATCGTTGGCCGGTGGGCACCACGCGCGGTGGGCTACTTCGCACTCGGTGTGTTCACGCTCGTGTCCGTTGCGGCCGGTTTCATCACCTACACGGTGTCCGCGGTCGGCTCCTTCTCGTACCACATGGGCGGATGGCAACCGCCATGGGGGATCGAGCTGAGGTTCGACGAGTTCAGCGTTTCTATCGCCGTCATCTGCCTTGTAGGATGGCTTGCGCTCATGTTCTCGCTGCACTACGTGAATCACGCCGTGCCCGAACCGCGCATTCCCTACTACTACGCTCTGTTTCTCCTGTGCCTTGGCGGGATGAACGGCTTTGCCGTGACGGGCGACGTGTTCAACATGTTCGTCTTCCTCGAGATCCTGTCGCTGTCCGGCTACGCACTCGTGGCCATCACCGGAGAGCGCATCGCTGAGCTGGCGGCATTCAAGTATCTGGTCATGGGTGCGGTCTCTTCGCTGACGATCCTGTTCGGAATCGGCTTCCTGTACGCCCTCACCGGGTCGCTGAACATGACAGACATCGCCCAGCGCTTGTCGAGCGTTGAGCCGTTCCCCACGGGAGTAGCCGTCGCCGCGCTTACGCTGGGCTTCTGCGTGAAGGCTGCATTGTTCCCCCTACACGTGTGGTTGCCCGATGCACACGCCATCGCGCCGAGCCCGGTCAGCGCCGTGCTTTCAGGGCTCGTGGTCAAGATCGGCGTCTTGGGCATGCTGCGCATGTACCAGGTCCTGTACAGCGCAAGGACCTTCGACCTGGGCGCTCTCAACACCGCGCTGATGTGGCTGGGGGCCATCTCGATCGTCATGGGCGCGTTCTTCGCGATGGTGCAAGAAGACATCAAGATGATGCTCGCGTACTCGACGATCTCGAACATCGGCTACATCTTCATGGGCCTCGGACTGGCGTCGACCTTCGGCATCATCGGCGCCACCGTGCACATCTTCAACCACGCTATCATCAAGGCCACGCTCTTCCTCGGAGCGGGCGCGCTGATCTATCAGACGGGCTACCGCGACCTGCGCGACTTGCGGGGCATCGCCAAGGCGATGCCCGTGACCTCAGCGTGCATCGCGGTGGGCGCGGTATCGATAGTCGGTATCCCGCCGACGGCCGGCTTCCTGTGCAAGTGGTACATCGCCCTGGGCGCGATCGAGGCCGGACGCATCTTCTTCGCGATCACACTACTGTTCGGCGCACTGTTGATCTTCGTCTACTACATACGCATGCTCAATGCCTTCTACTTCACCCCAGCCACGCACCCTCACCTGCTGCAGGTCGGTGAGGTCCCCATGACGATGCTGATCCCCATCGTCATTCTTGCGGTGCTCTGCCTGGTCATGGGCATCTTCGGACGTATACCGCTGAGCTTCATCGAACCAGCGGTGATCGAGATGCTCGCTCCGGTCGGGGGCTGACATGGAAGTCATCGATCTCAGACCTATGCTTGCGCCGGCCCTGTCCTTGGCCTGCGGCATCATCGTGTTCCTGGTCGGGGACCGGCCGTTCTGGCGCCGTTTCTGGAGCCTGAGCGCCGCTACCGTGAAGCTCGTCATCGTGTTCTCCATGCTTCCCGGGGTGCTTCAAGGCACCGTCTACCGCTACTCGATGATCGAGTTCACGCCCGGCATCGGACTCGGTTTCAGAGTCGACGCGCTCGGCATGTTCTTCTCGCTGGTCTCCTCGACCTTGTGGCTGATCACGACGTTCTACGCAATCGGCTACATGGAACACGAGCACGAGCGCGCACGGTTCTTCGGCTTCTTTGCACTGTGTGTGTCGACGACCGTCGGCATCGCGTTCGCGGAGAACCTGCTCACGCTGTTCCTGTTCTACGAGATGCTCACGATCTGCACGTACCCGCTGGTCGTGCACGAGGAGACGCCCGAGGCGATGGCCGCGGGGCGCAAGTATCTGGTCTATACGCTCATCGGTGGCGTGTTTGTGCTTCTGGGTACTGCGGTCACGTACCAGTGGGCGGGCACCCTCAGCCTCGCCGGGCGGGGCATCCTAGACATCTCCGTCGGCACGCAGGCACTCACCCTGCTGTTCGTTTCCTTCGTGATCGGATTCGGGGTGAAAGCCGCGATCATGCCGCTGCACGGCTGGCTTCCTTCGGCCATGGTGGCGCCGGCGCCCGTGAGCGCGCTGCTACACGCGGTCGCGGTGGTCAAGGCAGGGGCGTTCGGCATCCTGCGGATCGTGTTTTGCGTGTTCGGCGTGGAGCTGCTCCGTGACCTCGGCCTTGGGGTGTGGCTTGCCGTTGCCGCATCGGTGACGATCGTGACGGCATCGTTGATCGCGCTGACGCAGGACAACTTCAAACGGCGGCTCGCCTACTCGACCATCAGCCAGCTCTCTTACATCGTGCTGGGCGCGGCACTGCTCACGCCGCTGGCCGCTTTGGGTGCGATCGTGCATATCGCGAACCAGGCGTTCCAGAAGATCACGATGTTCTTCGTGGCCGGTGCCATCCAGCGCACGACCGGCAAGACCAACATCCACGAGTTCGCGGGCATAGGGTTTCAGATGCCGTACACCATGGGGGCTTTCACTGTAGCGGCGCTGGGCTTCATCGGCGTGCCGCTTACGGCCGGCTTCGTGAGCAAGTGGTACCTGTCGCTTGGCGCGATGGAGAGTGGCGACTGGATCTTTGTCGTCGTCCTGATCACCAGTTCGATCCTCAACGCAGCATATTGGCTACCCATCATCTACATGGCCTTTTTCAAGATCTCCCCGGGCACCCACCTGAGGATCAAGGAAGCTCCGCTGTTGTTGTTGCTCCCGACGCTGGTATGCGCCGTGTACGTGATCTTGCTCGGCAGCTTGGCCGAGGTGCCTGGTATGCCGCTGTCGCTCGCGCGGACGGCGGTCGAGTACTTCTTCGGACAGTGAGAGGAGTTGTGGGGGTGATGAGCGCATGAGTTCCTCGGCGATACTCCCCCTCGTCGTGCTCCTGCCGATCCTGGGGGCCGCACTCGTCGTGCCGCTGGCGAGGGTCTCCGAGCGGGCCCGCTCCACGGGACTGGTGGTCGTGACGGTGTTGACCGGCGCGCTCGTGGTGTGGCTGGTACCCGGCGTGCTTCGGGGAGAACACTACAGCATCCGCTTGTTCCAGATGACCCCCACGATATGGGTGCATCTGCGTGTCGACCCCCTCGGCGCACTGTTCGCAGTGACCGCGGCCGTCCTGTGGCTGCTCGCGGTCGTGTTCTCATTCGGCTACATGGCCGACGGTCATCGCAAGAACCGCTACTACTCGTTTCTGATGCTCGCACTCGCATGGACGCTCGGCGTCTCGATCGCCGGCAATCTGCTCACGTTCCTGGTCTTCTACGAGCTGTTCTCCATACTGACCTACCCGCTGGTGGTGCACGAACAGACGCCGGAAGCCATGCGGGCGGGCACCAAGTACATCACATACATCATCATTGGCGGCGGACTCGTATTGCTCGCCATCATGGGGACCTACTTCCTGGCTGGCGCTCAGGAGTTCGGAACCGTTTCGTACTTCGAATCTGCGCAAGTCGGCAGGACCGCGTTGCTCGCCGTGTTCTGGTGCTTCATTGCTGGATTCGGCGTGAAGGCAGCTATCATGCCGCTGCACGGGTGGGTCCCGGACGCTCATCCTGCAGCGCCCGCGCCGTTCTCCGCGGTCCTGTCCGGCATCATGGTTGCCGCAGGAAGCTTCGGCATCCTGCGTGTGCTGCACAACGTGTTCGGTGTGGAGTTGCTGCGCGAGCTGGGGGTCGCGTTGCCGCTCACCATACTCGCGGCGATCACGGTGTTGGTGGCGGCGATACTAGCCGTGCCGCAGAACAACCTCAAGCGGCGCCTGGCCTTCTCGACGATCAGCCAGATGGGCTATGTGATCTTGGGCGCATCGCTGCTGAGCACGTCGGCGTCGATCGGGGCGTACGTGCACATCGCGAATCACGCGTTCATGAAGGGCACGCTGTTCTTCTGCGCGGGCATCTTCATCAAGCGCGCGGGGATCCACGATGTAAGCGAGCTGGCCGGCATCGCCAAACGCCATCCGGTGACGGTGGCGGTGTTCACGCTCACCTCGCTGTCCATGATCGGCACGCCGCCATTGTCCGGGTTCATCAGCAAATGGTTCTTGGGGATCGGGATGCTCGACGCCGAACAGCCATGGTACCTGGCCGTTCTGCTCGGGGGTGCGCTGATGGCGGCCGTCTACCTGCTGCCCATCGTGTACACCGCGTATTTCAAGCAACCGTCCGGTGCGGTGCAACGGCTCCCCGAGCGCCAGGGACGCATGGAGGCGCCGTGGTCAATGCTGCTGCCCGTGCTGGGCGGCGCCACGCTCACCGTCGTGCTCGGCGTGCTGGCCTGGCTGCCGGGTCTGCCGTTGTCGCTTGCCAAGCTCGCGGCCGAAACGCTGCCGTAGGAAGGTTGGGGGTGCGTAGCGATGGAGGAAGCGCGCCATCTGGCGTACAGCGCGCTGCCAGCCGCTGTTGTGCTGCTGCCGTTCGCCGCGTCGCTGCTGGCTAGACCGCTCGGACGGCGCTCGGAGCAGCTTCGCGACTGGTACGCGGTCGTCGTCACCGCGATCACCTTCCTGGGCGCGGTCGCGCTGATCCCGCTCGTAGCCGAGCACCACGTGGTGGGCTGCGAGATCCCCATGATGCTCGGCCGCATCACGTTCGAGGTCGACTCCTTCGGCATGTTCTTCGCCATCTTCACCTCGTTCGTATGGTTCGCGTCCACGCTCTACGCCGGCTCCTACATGCAGCACGAGGAGAAGCGGGACCGCTACTTCACGTACAACCTGGCCGTCCTCGGCGCGAACATGGGCGTGGTGCTCGCCGGCGACCTGGTAACGCTCTACCTGTTCTTCGAGGCGCTCGGCCTGCTGGCCTACTGGCTGGTGGTCCACACCGAGACCGCCGAGGCGCTCAAGGCGTCGACCAAGTACCTGTGGATGACGGTCGTCGGCGGTTTCGCGCTCGTGGGCGGGCTGCTGATCGCGTTCGGGCTGGGCTCGACCGGCGCGATCGGACCGCTTCCCGCCGCAGAGGGCAGTCAGACGCTTATGTGGGTGGCCGCGGGACTCATGATCGTGGGCTTCGGCGTCAAGGCCGGTATCGTGCCGGTGCACATCTGGCTGCCCGACGCACACCCCGTCGCCCCCTCGCCGGCCAGCGCACTGCTGTCCGGCATCATGATAAAGGCCGGCGCGTACGGCATCTTCCGGGTGGTCACCGCGCTGTTCCGGCCTCCGGTGGCAGAAGAGATCGCCGAGGAGCTGTGGCACTTCACCACCCAGCTAGGCTTCGTGGTGCTGTGGATAGGCATGGCCACGATGTTCATCGGCGTGGTACTGGCGCTGTTGCAGGAGAACGCCAAGCGCATGCTCGCCTACCACAGCGTGAGTCAGATGGGCTTCATCATCGCCGGCATCGGCGTGGCGGGCTATCTCGGCGCGCACGGGGCGATGGGTTTCGCCGGCGGGCTGTACCACATCGTGAACCACGCGCTGTTCAAGGCCTGCCTGTTCTTGGGCGTGGGTGCAGTGTACTTCCGCACGCACGAGCTCAACATGTACAAGCTCGGCGGCTTGTGGAAGAAGATGCCACTCACCTTCGTGTTCACGCTCATCGCCGCGTTCGGCATCACCGGCATGCCTATGTTCAACGGGTTCGTGAGCAAGTGCCTGATCCACCACGGCATCGTGGAAGCGATGGAGCATGCCGAGCACATAGTGCATGCGGCGCACGGGGCCGAGGCGATGATTCCCGGATGGCACGTGGGCGCCCTGTCCTTCGCCGAGAAGCTCTACATCGTCACGTGTGGGGGCACTGCCGCCTCCTTCATCAAGCTCATCACGTTCGTGTTCCTCGGCAAGCCGAAGCAAGAGTTCCCGAACGTCAAAGACGCTCCGGTCCGCATGATCGTTGCGATGGCGGTCCTCGCGATACCGATCACGGTTCTCGGACTCGCCCCGCAGATCGTGCTGCAGGGTGTGGTCGCCCCGGGCCTGCACACGTGGGGCCTGCACGCAGACATCCTCGAAGAGTTCGTGCTGTTCACGCCCGAGAACCTCATGTCGGTCGTGATCGCGTTCGCGATCGGTATCACCGTGGTCGTGGTGGGCGTTCGCTTCGGGCTGTTCCACGCTCATTTCCCCGCCTGGTTCAGCATCGACTACTGGTATCGAAGGACCGCGAAGGGCTTCCTCGCGCTGTGCACGACGGCCAATCGCGGGTACGTGGCGTGGACGCAACTGACGTCGGTCCTGCTCGCCAGGAGCATCCGCGGACTCGCGCGCAACGGTGCCCGCTTGCGGCGCAGTTGGCGCCGACTCGTGGTGACGCTGAGCACGGGTGCGCCCGGGCTGCGTCACCAGCAGTTCATCGACACTGCCTACGTGATCATCGAGCGCGAGCGGCACGAGACCGTGCGCCACGCGATGGATTACGCGATGTCACACGGCGAGACGCAGGGCATGAGTGAGATTCAGAAGACCGAGTTCGTGAACGCTGCTCGTGACATCGCCACCTACATGGCGACCCGCTTGTTCGACGAGCGCATGGACATCGTTGTCCGGCTTGCTCGCAGCGGTAGGATCGAGCCGTTGCGTCAAGCCCTGGAGCAGTGCATGTGTGAAGTCGTGCAGTACCGCGACAACATCGCGAATGCGGCACTGAAACACGCACCGCTGCGAATGAAGGGCGAGAACGTGATCCGCGGCGTCGCGCGCGAGATGAACGACCTGATGGCGGCCGAGCGGTTCGACCAGCTCATGCGGAACGCGGTCCCGTCGTGGAAGGCCTCGCAGGCCACCGCCCGCATGGGCCATCGGCTCGCAGGGACTCTGCCCGGCGGGGAAGTCGTATCGGCATACCGGGCGGGAGGCCTAACCAAGATCGAAAGCTTCGGGAGCTGGATGGCAAACACGGCTAACGCGCTCATCGAGGCGGTCATCCAGGAACGGATCCCGTGGATAATCGAGGACCGGGTGGACAGCGTGCGTCTTGAGAACGCCAGGCTGGCCATCCAGCGTTACGTGCGAGACATCGGGCTGAACGTGGCCATAGCGGTGGCCATGCTTCTCGTGTTCGTGTTCACCACGGTGATGGGCAGCTCGTGACCGCAACGAGAGGGCCCAGACACCGCGAACGTGTTTACAGGGGGTAAGGCGATGTTCGAGGACATGGGGCGCGTGAAGCACTACGCGGACGGAAAAGTCGTGTTCGCGGAGAACGAGCCCGGCAGGTCGATGTACGTGATCGAGTCCGGACAGGTGCGGCTGACCCGCACGAACATGCGTGAGGCAGGCGAGATCGTCACGGAGCTCGCGGTGATCGGCCCGCCGGCGTTCTTTGGCGAGATGGCGCTGTTCGACCGCAAGCCGCGTTCGGCGACGGCAACCGCCGTGGGCGATGTCGAGCTGCGCGAGGTCTCCCGCAAAGACGTGGAGCGCGAGCTCGCTCGCAACCCGCGTCTCGCGTTGGAGCTGCTGGAGCGCATGAGCAGGCGGATCCGGCGCACCGACACGCTCATCGAGCGGCTGCTTGTTCGCGAGAAGCTTGCCGAGGACGTGTACGCGCAAATCAGCGCGCTGCAGTATCCGGATTCGCTTGCGACCTGACACACGGGGAGCGCGACCTTCGGCGGCGACCTAGCGCTGCGCGTCGCGCGCCGCTTGCGCGGCGATGATGTCTTTGACCTTCATGAGCCGCGTGAGATTGCCGCGCTCGGCCTCTTCGAGCTTCATGCCGATGTCTCGAATCGTCTCCACGAGCTGAGGGATCAGCACATGCTCGAGCGCGTTGACCCGGCGGCGGGTCGTCTCGATCTCGGCCGCAAGCAGCTCGATCGCCTTCTCCCGCTCCGCGAGCTCGATGAGCTTGGGTGCGACGTCGGCAAGTGCGGCGACCGCGCTGTCAAGGATCGCGGGGGTGGTGGCGAGAGAGTATCCGCCGGGTATGGGCAACGCCGCGACGGCGAACTCAGGAATGCGCACGCTCATGACGTTGCGCTCGACGACTTCCACGAGCTCCTGCGGCGTGCCGAAGGACAACGCTTGCGCAAGCGACGCGCGGCCGGCTTCGGCTCGGGAGACCGCGAACAGCCCGTAGGCGGCGGCAAGCTCACGTTCGACCTCCTGCCGGCGCTTGCGGGTCTCCCCGATCCGGGCCAGGAACTCCTTCATGAGCTCGTCGAGCTTGTCTTTGAGCAGCTTGTGGCCGCGCTCGGCAACCTGACGGCGCCGCCGCAGCTTCATGAGTTCCATACGGTTCGGGTTTACGCGCATCTGCGCCATGTCAGTCCACCCACACGTAGAGTGCCCACACGACAACGCCGATCACTGCCACGAGGTTCACGATCCGCAGCACCACCACGATCCGGGCAGGCTGCACACCCCACGAACGCAGCGCTCGGGCCCCCACCCACTGCAGGGTGGCAAGCAAGAGCAGCAGCGCCGCGATGATCGCCCATCCCACGTACTCCCTCATGCGTGTTCTACTCGTGCTCCTTCGCGGTCATGTACTTCTCGACGTACTCGTCCTTGACGCGCTTGAGCTCGCTCCGCGGTAGCATGGCCGCAAGCTCCCAGCCGATAGCCAGGGTTTCTTCCACGCTGCGCTCCTCGTGTTCGCCCTGGCGGATGAAGCGGTCCTCGAACGCGTCCGCGAACTCTACGAACGCCTTGTCGGTCTCGGAAAGCGCAGCCTCGCCCAGGATGACCGCGAGCTCCTTGGCCTGGATGCCTCGCGCGTATGCGCCGAAGAGCTGGTTGGACAGGTCGGCGTGGTCCTCGCGCGTCTTGCCCGGGCCGATTCCCTTTTGCTTGAGGCGCGACAGCGACGGCAGGACCGCTACCGGCGGATAGATTCCGCGACGGTGCAGGTTCCGGTCGAGGATGATCTGACCCTCGGTGATGTAGCCGGTCAGGTCGGGGATCGGGTGCGTCTTGTCGTCGTCGGGCATCGACAGGATCGGGATCTGCGTGATTGAGCCCTTGCGGCCTTTCACGCGGCCCGCGCGCTCGTAGATGGTGGCAAGGTCGGTATACATGTAGCCGGGGTATCCTCGGCGACCCGGCACTTCCTTGCGGGCTGCCGAGACCTCGCGCAGCGCTTCGCAGTAGTACGTCATGTCCGTGAGGATGACGAGCACGTGCATGTCCTGCTCGTAGGCGAGGTACTCGGCCGCGGTGAGCGCCATGCGCGGCGTGGCGATGCGCTCTACGGCAGGGTCGTCGGCCAGGTTCAGGAACAGCACCGCACGCTCGATGGCCGCGGTGTCGCGAAGCTCGCTCATGAAGAAGTCGGCGTCCTCGAACGTGATGCCCATCGCCGCGAACACGACTGCGAACTCGCCCTCGAGCTTGTCGCCCACCTTGGTCGGGTCGTCGGAGCGGGCGAGCACCGCCGCCTGCCGGGCGATCTGCGCGGCTGCCTGGTTGTGCGGCAGGCCCGAGCCGGAGAAGATCGGCAGCTTCTGACCGCGCACCAGCGGGTTCAAGCCATCGATCGCGGAGATGCCCGTCTGGATGAAGTCGTCGGGGAAGTCGCGCGCGGTCGGGTTGATCGGAGCGCCGTAGATCGAGACGCGCTTCTCGGGCAGGATCTCGGGACCGTCATCGCGCGGGCGCCCAAGGCCGTCGAACACGCGGCCGAGCATGTCGCGCGACACACCCAGCGTCATTCCTCGGCCAAGGAACCGCACCTTGGTCTCTGAGGGGTTCGAACCGCGCGTGCCCTCGAACGCCTGCACGAGCGCAACGTCCTCGTTGACCTCGAGCACGTTGCCGAGCGAGTGGGTGCCGTCGGGGAACTCCAGCTCGACCAGCTCGCCGTAGGTGACACCCTCGACATCTTCGACAAGCATCAGCGGGCCGACGATGTCGCGGGTGGTCATGTATTCGCGGCTCATCTAGGCCACCTCCTCCTCGGCACCTTCGCCCACTAGCTGCGTATCGATGTCCGAGGAGATCTCGTCGAACACGCTCATCTGGTCCTCGGTCAAGTACTTGGCGCGCGTGATGCGTTCGCGCACCGGCGACTCGAAGATGTCCTTGAGCGCGCCTCCGCCCGAATGCGCCTCGAGCGCCTTCTCGTGGAAGTGCAGGATCATGCGCAACAGCCGGTCCTGCTTCTCAAGGGAGGTGAACTGGTCGTCGTCACGGAAGGCGTTCTGCTGCAAGAAGTCCTCGCGGATCGACTTGGCCGTTTCCATGAGGATCTGCTCCTGCGGCGAAAGGGCGTCAACGCCCACCAGCCGCGCGATCTCGGCCAGCTCGCTCTCGCGCTGGAGGATCTCCATGCACCGGTCACGACGCTCCCGGAACTCCTTGCCCACGTGTTTCGCCCAGTACGGCGTGATCTTGTCCAGGTACAGGGAGTACGACACGAGCCAGTTGATGGCCGGGAAATGCCGCTCGTAGGCGAGACGGTCCTCGAGTGCCCAGAACACCTTCACCACGCGCAGCGTGTTCTGCACGACCGGCTCGGAGAGGTCACCGCCCGGAGGTGAGACCGAGCCGACGACCGAGACCGAGCCTAGCCGGTGGTCGTCGCTGTCTACCTCGTGCGGGGTCGAGCCGCCGACCGCCTTCTCGGCAGCCGCCTCCTCGACCGACCCGCTGCCCTCAGGCAGCCGGCCGCCCAGCGTGATCACCTTGCCGGCGCGCTCGTAGAACGCGGCGAGCTTGGTGCCCAGGTATGCCGGGAAGCCTTCCTCGCCCGGCATCTCCTCGAGGCGTCCCGAGATCTCGCGCATGGCCTCTGCCCAGCGTGAGGTCGAGTCGGCCTGGAGCACCACGTTGTAGCCCATGTCGCGGAAGTACTCGGCGATCGTGATGCCCGTGTACACGCTGGCCTCACGCGCCGCGACCGGCATGTTCGACGTGTTGGCCACGAGCACCGTGCGCTTCATGAGCGGCTCACCCGAGTACGGGTCCACCAGCTCGGGGAACTCCATGAGCACGTCGGTCATCTCGTTGCCGCGCTCGCCACAGCCGATGAAAACGACCACCTCGGCGTTGGACCACTTCGCGATCTGGTGCTGCGTGACTGTCTTTCCGGCGCCGAACGGGCCGGGGATGCAGGCCACGCCGCCCTTCATGAGCGGGAAGAACGTGTCGATCACGCGCGTACCGGTCACCAGCGGCTCGTCGACCGAAATCTTGCGCGCGTAGGGGCGCGGGACTCGCACCGGCCAGCTCTGCATCATGAGCAGGTCTGCTGAGGAGCCGTCCTCCAGCTTGAGCGAGCCGACCGGCTGCTCCACGGTGTAGGTGCCGCTGTCCACGTGCTCCACATGGCCGGTCAGGTTGGGCGGGACCATGATGCGGTGGGTTATGACCTCGTTCTCTTGTACGATGCCGATCACGTCGCCCCCATTGAGGTGCTCGCCCGGGTGCACCGTGGCATGGAAGACCCACTTCGCGTCTCGGGCGAGTCCGGGCGCGGTCACGCCTCGCTGGAGCAACGCGCCCACCTTCGCCTCGAGAGCGTCGAGTGGTCGCTGCACGCCGTCGTAGACCGCAGACAGCATGCCCGGGCCGAGCTCGACCGAGAGCGGGGCGCCCGTGGACTCGACCGGGTCGCCTGGACCGAGACCTTCGGTCTCCTCGTAGACCTGGATCGAGCTGCGGTCACCGCGCATCTCGATGATCTCACCCATCAGGCCTTCCTCACCCACGCGCACAAGGTCATACATCCTGGACCGCGTGAGCCCCTCAGCAACCACGAGGGGACCTGCCACCTTTACTATCCTGCCCTGCTCCATCTATCCGTCCTCTTCCCGGATGAATGCCGTTGTTCCAAGCGCCCGCTCGATCGCGCGGTCCAGCTTCGCCTGCCCCACGCCCCCGCGGCTCCCCGCACCGGGGATCACCGTGACCGCCGGGACCGCACGCTCGCTCACCTCTTCGGCAAGGTCCACGATCGCGTCCCACACCGGCTCGGTCACGAGCACCACCGCGTACTCGCCGCCGGTCAGCTCCGGCCACAGCTCGCGCGAGTCATCGGCGTGCCGGACTGTGAAGCAGGAAAAGCCCAGCGGCCGAAATCCCGCAACGCTCGTCCCGTCTCCCACGACCGCCACCTTGCCGCCCATCTACGCCACGTCCCTCATCCGCTCACGCAGCACATCGGTCGCCACGCCGGCCAGCTTACCGATGAGCAACATGCGCGCGCGTCGGATCTCCGAGCGCCGCGTCGCTACGTACGCGAGCACGGGCTCTGGTCCCATCGGCACCATGCGCGCTCGGTGAAGTTCCCGTGCGAGCAGCTGGTCGATCACCACGTCCAAACGTCCCGGATCCATGACCGCCTCTGGGTCCACGTCCCGGAAGGCGGGCATCGAGGCCACGCGGCGCACCGCCTCCTCGACCGGCATACGGTACCCCTGCAGCAACACCGTGACCGGGACTGTCCCGCCGGGTACGAAGAGTCGCTCCACGTCCGCAACGTCGAGGTCCTTCGCTCGCGCCCGGACGAACACCTTGAGGTTGCCCAGGTCGGCACTGAGCGCTGCGAACTTGCACAGGAACTCGCTTCCCGAGTCGCACGCGATCTCTCCGAGTACCCGGTGCATCTCGGCGTCGACCGCTGCGTCGATAAGCGCGGGGTCCAACGTATCGTCGGCCTTCTGCACCACTTCGCGGATCACCCGCTCGGCCTTTGCGACCCGCTCCGGCAAGGCGCGCTCTGTACCCAGTGCCGTGCCCGCGCTGGCTCCCAACTCGGTGAGCAACTCGCCGGCGTCGATGCCGAGTGCCTCGGCCTTGAGGCGACCGCGCACGTTCTCGAAGTCGTGCAACATGCGGAAGTAGTGCACGATCGGGTCGGGCAGGTTAGCGCGCTCGAGGAAGTCCGCGTACAGGTCGCCGAGTGCCTTGTCCAGTGCGCGCTCCACGTCCTCGGCCGTCTCCGCCTGCTCCAGATAGGTGCCGTACGGCGTCTCGGACAGGATGCGCCGCTGCTCGTCGAAGGAGGGCGCGTCGAGCAGTCGCTCGTACGTAGAACGCGGCAGCAGACGCGTCTCGAGCACGCGGATGCGCCCTACGGCAAACCCGTAGCGCAAGGGGTCCCGTATGACCCGGACGCGTGCCATGCCTTACTCCTCGTCCTGTCCGAACAGCGCGCCGAACACGGCCGCCTCGGCCTGCTCGCGTGTCGCCTCGAGTATCGAGCGCACGGAGATCTCGACCCGCATGCGGTCGCCTACGATCACCACGCCACGCTCAAGGGTGTCTGATGCCCCGCCCACCGACACGTCGGCACCGGCAGCCGCCAGGGCCGCCGGTAGCGCAGCACGCAGGCGAGCCTCGTCGGCACTGCCGAGCTGGACCGTCTCGCCACCTCGTGCGGTGGCCGCGACGTGCTCGGCGAGCAGCGCCGCATAGCGCTCGTCGTCCATGCGCACGATGCGCTCCTCGGCCTTGGCCATCACGCGATCGATCATCGCGCGCTTCTCGGCCAAGACACGGTCCCGGCCTCGAAGTCGGGCGCGGGCAACGCGCAAGCGCGCCTCCTCCTCGGCGTCGTGACGAGCGCGCTCCACGATCCTCTCGCGCTCTCGCTCGGCGCGTGCTCGTGCTTCGGCGAGCGCCTTGTCCGCGGCCTCCTCGGCGGCGCTGACGACCTTGCTCGCCTCCGACTCGGCGTCCGAGTCGATCCGCTTGAGTATGTCCGCGAGTGCCACGGCTCTATCCCGTCACGTACAGCAGCATCAGGATCGTGACGACGAGCGAGAACACCGCGTATGTCTCGACGAGTGCGGGGAAGATGAGCGCCTTACCGGCGTCCTCGTCGCGCCGCGCGACCATGCCGGCCGCTCCGACCGCGGTCGCACCCTGGTAGATCGCCGAGATCATGCACACGACCGCCACCGGCAGGCACGAGAAGAACACACGCAGGCCGGCTGCCGCATCGAGCTGTGAAGTGTCCCCGCCGAAGATGCCGGTGAACACGAACACGAGCACCATCGTCACGAGGCCGTAGATTCCTTGCGTGCCCGGCATGGCCGCCAGCGGCAACATCTTGCCGAACTTCTCGGACTCCTCGGCCACTATCCCTGCGGCGGCGTTGGAGATCGACGTGATGCCGATCGCCGAGCCGACACCGCCCCCGATGGCGGCGATCGCCGCGCCCAGGTAGGCCCACTCCAGGCCCGACATTCCCAGGATGGTTTCCATTACGACCCGACCCCTCCTTCCTCTTCACCCGCGGCACGCGGATGAAGAACCAACCTCTCGGTCCGCGGCGCGAACGGGGCGAACGAACGCCCGCCGGCCTCGTAGAACTTGCTGAAGAACTCAACGTACTGGAGGCGCGTGGGATGCACGAACGCGCCAAGGACGTTGATGACGACGTTGAAGGTGTGCCCGACCACGAGGATCAGCGCCGCGGCGAGGAGTCCGGCCACGGGAATGCTAGATGCGAGTTCGGCAAGCCGGTTCATGGCGTCGCCGACCATCAGGCTTGCCAGGCCGAGCGCCGCCAGGCGGGTGTAGGACAGGAAGTCCGAGCCGATCCCGATCATGTTGTAGGCACCCAGAAAGCCTCGCAGCGGTACCAGAAGCAAGCTCGTCCACTTCGCCATGCCAAAGAACGGGTCGAGCACCCGCCCTTTGAGCAGCAGCACCTCTGCGAAAGCGAAGATCAGCATGGGCGCGAGCAGGCCGGGCACGACGACGCCCACGATCACCGCGACTATGAACACCACGACCGAGATGTCCTCGGAAACCGCGTCTATCCAGCGCCCCTGGCGAATGGCGGTATATGCGCTGGTGAGCACGCCGAGCGACACGTGCACCACGCCCAGCGCGATCGAGACCCCGAGTAGGAGCAGCAGGTCGGGAAGCGGGTCGATGAGCGGTTCGTAGCGCAGGAAAGCCGGCAGCGCTTCGGCGGACAGCGCGAAGTAACTGCGCGTGGCCACCCCGACCGCGATCGACGCAATGCCTCCCAGGAGCAGAAGGTCCATGAAGCGCTTGACGCCCGGCGCCACGTCGAGCTTGCGCTTGATCAGCACCGCTGCGACTGCCAGCATGACGCCGTAACCGACGTCTCCGAGCGCCATGCCAAAGAACAGGAAGAAGAAGCCTGCCATGAGCGGGGTAGGGTCGAGTTCGCCGTAGCGCGGACGGCCGTACAAGTCGGTGAGGACCTCGAACGGCTGCAGGACCCGCGGGTTGCTCAACTGCACGGGCACGGCGTCGTCCGGTTCCGGCTCCTGAAACGTGAGGTCTACATCAGAGCCGACATCGGCGAGCGCCTCGATCAGGTGACCCTTGTCACGCTCGGGGACCCAGCCGGTCAGCACGAAGGTGCGCTCGGTGGCGTTGAGTTGTCCGTGCACCTGGAGCGCGTCGCGCTGCGAAAGTTCGGACTGCACGAGTGCGAAGACGTGCTCGTAGTGCTCGGCGGCCAGCTCGCGCGCACGCTTCTCGAGCCCCTCGCGCTCGGCGGCCAAGTCGTGCATGCGCTGGCGCGCGTCGGCGATCTCCTCGGCAGGGTAGTCCGCAAGGTCCGGGAACGCGACCTCCTGGAACTCGGTGAGCGCGAGCGTGGTGCGCACGTCGTGCACGCACGAGTCGTGGACCATCACGACCCACGCCTCACGACGCTGGTCGGACCCGACCTCCGCCACGGTGACAAGCTCGCATGTATCGCGCAAGTACTGCCGGATCTGCGCGGAGTGCGATAGGGGCACCGTGCCGGTGAACAGCGTCACGTGCTCCGTGCACTGCCACTGCGAGATCTGCAGGCGCAAGTCGCTCCACGGCTCCAGCTCGTGTAACAGGTGTTCGAGCCGGTTCCTATCGCGCTCGATGGCACCCAAACGGTCGGAGATGTGCGTGCACTCCCGGCGTACCGCGGCGAACGACTCGTCGACCTGCAAGTTCTCGTATTCGTCGTGCGTCAGGTGGATCTTCTCAGAGACGAACGCACCGAACGCCACGTCGGCCTCTCTGAACCTGCCCAGGAACTGCGTGACGAACTGCGCGTCGGCTATGCGTTCCTCCACGGAATTGACCTGGGACCCGTTGGGGGTGACCGCCGTGAGGCCCAGCTCCTCCATGTCGACGGTAGCCACCTCGATGACGCCCGCCCGCTGGAGCATGTCGACCACCTGGTTGAGCACGGAGTTGTGCCCGAACGCGGTGACCTTGAGCATCTTGGCGATCGCCACTGACTCGCCCTACCCGGTCACGTGACGGACGACGGATTCCACGGCGTCGTCGAAGGACGCCTCGGCCCGTTGCACGACCGTGTCCAGACGGGACTCGGCCGCGCGCTCCTCCTGGGCCGCTCTTGCGTCGGCTTCGCGCAACACGTCGGCGCGCAGTCTCGCGGCATCCTCCTCGGCCTCTCGGATGCCCGCGGCCAAGATCAGTTCGCTCTCGGCGACTGCTTCTGCCCGGATGTCACGGGCGTGCTCCCGCGCGGCGGCGTGTGCGCGGCGCGCGGCCTCCTCGGCACGCATGATCTCGTCGAGCTTCTCCATAGCGACACAGACCCCTCATACCGTGTGGCGCGGTTCAGCGATTGTAGCACTCACCAGGCAGATGCCGACGGCCCGGGCATTATATAATCCGGGCGTAGCATCAAACCCGACACCACCCACCTAACCTATGCGAACCAGTTCTCCCCTTACCGGCTTCGACTCTCGCGCACACCGGCGGCGGCAGCGCGCTCGCTTTCGACGCGCATTCGCAGGCATAGCAGCGCTCGCGCTCGTCGGAGCCGCTATCGGGTACTTCGTTGCGGCTAAGCCGCTCTCCTCCCACGAGGTGGGTCCGCAGGCGCCCGACACGCTCGTTCGTCCTGCCGCAACCGTCGAGCGTACAGTGGCGCCCGATCCGGCGATGAGCCGCCCGGCGACGCTCACGATCGCGGCAGTGGGCGACATGATATTCGACCGCAAGGTCGGTGCGCTGGTTGCCTCGCAGGGAGGGAGCGCGCCGCTTCGGCATGTGGCCGACATCCTGTCGGCTGCCGATGTCGCCGTCGGTAACCTGGAGAGCCCCCTGTCCGACGTCGGGACCCGCGATACGGCCAAAGACGTCACTTTCCGAGGAGACCCGCGCGGCGTCGAGGGGCTGTCGGCAGCCGGGTTCGACCTGCTGGCGCTGGCGAACAACCACGCGCTCGACTACGGCGCCGAGGCGCTACTCGACACCATCGAGCGCCTGGATGCCGCTGGGATCGCACACGCGGGTGCGGGAGCCGACAGGGCGGCGGCCTGGGAGCCGGCCGTCGTGGATATCGATGGGACTACAGTGGCCTACCTGTCGTTCTCGCACATCCTGCCGGCCGGGTTCATCGCGGGCGATGGCCGCCCGGGGATCGCTGCCGGACGCACCGATATGCTGGCGGTGTCCGACGCGGTGCGGGCCGCCAAGGACGAGTACGACTACGTGCTCGTGTCGTTCCATTGGGGCGTGGAGTACGTAGACGACGCGAACGCCGACCAGGTGCGTGATGCGCGCACGGCGGTCGATGCCGGCGCCGACATGGTCCTGTCGCACCACCCGCACGTCATCCAGGGCATCGAACTGTACAATGGCGGCCTGATCGCCTATTCGCTCGGCGACTTCGTGTTCGACCACTACTCGCGCAAGACGGGCGAGGCGTTCATACTCGAGGCTGAGCTCGGCGCAAACGGGATCTCCGACATACGCGCCACACCCGTCTATCTTGACGGGAGCGGCACTCCGGCCGTTGTCACGGGCAACGAGGCGGCGGTGATCCTGGGCAGACTCAAGACGATTTCGGCGAAGCACGGGACTGACGTGATGATAGACGGCGACATCGCCCTCGTGGTGCCATGATCGACGGCGTGGACCGCGGCTCCTCGGCAAGTGAGCGTGGCATGCGGCGGCGACCCGAGCGCGCCGCGACACTGGATGCCCGCCGCGATAGGGGCGTCACAGCGAGTGGCGCGCGGGAGCGCCACCGGATCCGCAGAGCGCGCGTGCGTGCGCAGCGACTGCGGGTCGCCGGGCTGCTCGCAGCCATCGTCGTAGCGCTCAGCGTAGGGTGGACGATATCAGGACCCAAGTCCGCTGAGTCGCGTCAAGGGGCTGATGTCGGGCCGCTTCTCCCGCAGCAGGGCGCCGTGCCGGTCGCGTCAGCCGACCCCACACCCATGTTCGCCGCTTGTCGCAGCCTGCACCTGTACCTGCCTATCGCTCCCGAGGACTTGACGGAGCTTGCGTTCCACCAGGCGTCGGGGGACGCGGCGCAACACCTGACCTCGCTGCTCCCCGACGCAGACATGGCAACCGCGGCAGTCGACCGCAGCACGGGACGCGTCCTGGCAAGCGCGAGTGACACGTCTTCGGCTCCCGACGTGCTGCCCGGGACCGTGCTGCGCATGTGGCGCTCGAACCGCTCCGGCCCACCGGACACGGCCGCCGATGTTGGCGGCAAGCCCGGCACGACGGTGGTCTCCCCCGTTTCGGGACGCGTGGTCGAAGTGCGCCCGTACCTGCTGTACGGCGAGCACGAAGACATCGAGATCCACATCCAACCCGCAGGGTGGCCCGAGCTCGACCTCGTACTCATCCACGTGACCGAGCCAACGGTGCGCGCAGGCGACGAGGTGGTGGGCGGCGTGACGCCGGTGGCGCAGATCCGACTGCTGTCCGACCGGGTCTTTCCCCAGCTCGGTCAGTACGTCAAAGACGGCGGAGACCACGTGCACGTGCAGCTCAACAAGGTCGAGGTGCCGGGGAAGCTCGAGGTCATCGGCGGGTCATAGGTCCGACGGGCGGCTGACGAACCCCTTGAACCTGCGGTCGAACTCGTAGCGGACCAGTCGCACCTTGCGCCCGCAGCCACGGCACTGGAGCACGACGTCCATCCCCACCCGCGTGACCTCCCACTCGTTGGCGCCGCACGGGTGAGGCTTCTTGAGCCGCACCACGTCGCCGATGCGCACTGGTGTGATGGGAACCGCCACGTTGTGACTCCCGTAGGTAGACCCTGCCGCCGGCGGCCGCTAGACGGTATAAGGAGTATAGCCGTTCCAACGTACGGCCTTGTCGCGGGGAGGAACAACCTATGCACACTCCAGCGGTACTGTCGGTGCTCGGCGCCGACCGCGTGGGCATCGTCGCCGGTGTCTCGCGCGTGCTTGCGGAAAGCAACGCCAACATCGAAGACATCCGGCAAACGATCATCTCCGGCATCTTCTCGATGACGATGCTCGTGACCGTCGACGAGGACTCCGTCCCCTTCGGCGAGCTGCAGCAACGCCTCGATGCGCTGGGCGAGGAGCTCGGCTTGCAGATCACGCTGCAGCGCGAGGACGTCTTTCGCTACATGCACCGCATCTAACGCCGCCGCACCCGCCCGAGTCGCACGTTGCGGCAGTCCGGCGTCACCGTCCGACCCCATGCCGAGGAGGCATCATGCACATCTCACCGGAGGAGATCGTCGAGACACTGCTCATGATCACGCAGCAGAACCTCGACATCCGCACCGTGACACTGGGCCTGTCGATCGACGACTGCGCAGATGCCGACATCGAGTCGATGTCTGCCAAGGTGTACGAAGCGGTGTGCTCGCGTGCCGAACACCTCGTGCCGGTCGCCGAGGCCATCGAGGCCGAGTACGGCATCCCCATTGTGAACCGTCGCATCGCGGTGACCCCGGTCGTCAACATCGCGGCCGCGACCGACGCTCAAGACCTCTCCCCGATCGCGGGCGCGCTCGACCGCGCCGCGCGGGAGGTCGGCGTGGATTTCATCGGCGGGTTCTCCGCGCTCGTGCACAAGGGGACCGGTGACGCAGACCGACGCTTGATCGACTCGATACCCGCTGCGCTGTCGCAGACCGAGCGCGTGTGCTCCTCGGTCAACGTCGCCTCGACGCGTGCGGGCATCAACATGGACGCCGTGCTGCGTATGGCCGAGGTCGTGCAGAGTACCGCGCAGGCCACGGCCGACCGCGGGGGTTTCGGCTGCGGCAAGCTCGTGGTGTTCTGCAACATGGTCGAAGACAACCCGTTCATGGCGGGCGCGATGCACGGGCCGGGAGAGGCCGACGCGGTCGTCAACGTGGGCATTTCAGGTCCGGGTGTCGTGCGAGCGGTCGTAGACGCCATGCCCAAGGACGCCGACCTCACCGCGGTGGCAGAGGCGGTCAAGGCCACCGCCTTCAAGATCACGCGGGCCGGCGAGCTGATCGCGCGCGAGGCCGCGAAACGCCTCGGCGTGGCGATGGGCATCGTGGACCTGTCGCTCGCCCCGACCCCGGCACCCGGTGACAGTGTGGCCGAGATCATTGAGGCGATGGGGGTCGAGAGGTGCGGAGGCCCCGGCACCACCACCGCTCTTGCGCTGCTCAACGATGCCATCAAGAAGGGCGGCGCGATGGGCACCTCCAGCATCGGAGGACTGTCCGGCGCGTTCATCCCCGTCTCGGAAGACGCCGGCATGATCCGTGCCGCCCAAGACGGCGCGCTGACTCTCGAGAAGCTCGAGGCGATGACGTCTGTATGCTCCGTGGGACTCGACATGATCGCCGTGCCGGGCGACACCCCGGTGGAGACCCTGGCGGCCATCATCTCCGACGCATGCGCGATCGGCGTGATCAACAACAAGACCACGGCTGCACGGCTCATCCCGGTACCCGGAAGGACGGTCGGCGACATCATCGAGTACGGAGGGCTGTTCGGCTCAGCGCCGGTAATGGCCGTCAACGGCTGGGCGGGAACCACGTTCGTCCGCCGAGGAGGCCGCGTTCCCGCGCCGCTGAGCAGTTTGCGCAACTAGCGCTCCGACCGAAAGGGTCGCCTACCCGCCTTCTAGATGCCGACGGCCTCGCGGAAGTGCCGCACCTGACGGCGCGCGACCGGGATGTGCGTCTCGTCGCGGTCGGTCGCCACCACGACGTAGGCCCCGTCGACACGCAGGATCTCCTTGATGCGGTTCAGGTTGATCATGTAGCTGCGGTGTACGCGCGTGAACGACTCCTTGGCCAGCTTGTCCTCGAGGTCGGACAGCGTCATGTCCACCAGATACTGGTTCTCGTAGGTGTGCGCGTAGGTCGACTTGTTGCGGGCTGAGATGAAGACGATGTCGTCGATCCCGAGCAGCACGGTCCGGCCACCCTTGCGCACCGCGAGCTTCCGGAACTCGCCGTCGGTCGAACCCACGTGCTCGCCCCCCAGCTTGCGATGGCGCTTGACCAGGCTTTCCACGCGCGCCGAGAGTTCCATGATGTTGAACGGCTTGGTGACGTACTGCTGCACGCCTTGCTTGAACGCCAGGATCTTAGCCAGGTCCTGCGTCTTGGCCGTGAGCATGATGACCGGCATGTCGGCGGTCAGGGGGTTGTTCCGGATCTCCATTAGGGCCATCCAGCCGTCCACCCTGGGCATCATGATGTCGAGGATGACGACATCGACACACTCCCTGCCTAGGACATCGATGCCCTCGGCGCCGTCGGCGGCGCTGTGGACCTTCATGCCGTCAGTCTCGAGCCCCATGCGGATCATCTCGACGATCGACTCATCATCGTCCACGATCAGAACGCTCGGCGCCTCCAGACTCATGGATCACACCCCTCGAAGCTGGTTCCCGCTCGTACATCGGCCGCTAGTGACCGATTGTCGCTGATTCATGTCCGATTGTACCCCACCAAGATTGCCGCGTGTCAGCGCCTGGAACCTTTCAGCCAGCCATCCATCGCCAGAGCCGCCCTCTTGCCCGCCCCCATAGCAAGGATCACGGTAGCCGAACCGGTGACGATGTCGCCGCCGGCGTAGACGCCGGGCATGTTCGTGGCCCCCTCGTGATCGGTAGCGATGTAGCCGCGAGACGTCAGCTCCAGATCGGGAGCTGCCTTCGCGAGCAGCGGATTCGCGCGCGTGCCGACCGCCACGACCACCGTGTCGCACTCGATCTCGAACTCAGAGCCCAGAACGCACACCGGTGCCCGCCGGCCCGACTCGTCCGGCTCGCCGAGCTCCATCCGAGTTGCGACGAGCCCAGTCACAAATCCGTCTCTGCCCACTATCTCTGCGGGCGAACACAACATCCTGAACTCGACGCCTTCCTGCCTTGCGTGGTGGACCTCCTCACGCCGGGCCGGCATTTCGTCTTCGGTGCGCCGGTACACGAGGAACACGTCCTGCGCGCCAAGCCGAAGCGCCGTACGCGCGGCGTCCATGGCAACGTTCCCACCACCGATCACAGCGACTTTGCGGCCCCGCCACACGGGCGTGTCCGCACGTGGGAACTCGTATGCGCGCATCAGGTTCACGCGAGTGAGGAACTCGTTGGCCGAGTAAACGCCGTTGAGGTTCTCACCTGGAATGCCCAGGAACACGGGCAACCCGGCCCCGCTGCCGATGAACACGGCGTCGAAGCTCTCGTCGCCCAACAACTCGTCCACGGTGACGGTGGCCCCAACCACGGTGTCGAGAACGATCTCGACGCCCATCTGTGACACCGCGTCGATCTCAGCATCGACGATGCTCTTGGGCAGCCGGAACTCGGGAATACCGTAGGTCAGCACGCCGCCGGGCGCGTGCAGCGACTCGAACACCGTGACCGCATGCCCCAAACGCGCGAGCTCGCCCGCGCAGGCCAGACCTGCAGGGCCCGAACCGACCACGGCGCACCGGAACCCGGTAGGACCGGCGACCTCGGGTACGCAGCGATGCTCCATATCGCAGGCCAGGTCGAAATCGCCCAGCCAGCGCTCGAGCCGGCCGATGGCGACCGGCTCGCCCTTGCGTGAGAGCACGCAAGCGATCTCGCACTGCTCCTCCTGCGGGCACACCCGGCCGCACACCGCAGGCAGCGCATTTCGCTCCTTGAGCACCGCCACTCCATCGGCGTACTCGCCGTCGATGATGCGGGCGATGAACGACTTGATGTCGATATTGACCGGACACCCTTCGATGCATGTGGGGTTCTTGCACTGAAGGCAACGCGCGGCTTCCGCCCGCGCCTGCTCCTCGGTGTAGCCGAGGGCCACCTCATCGAAATCCGCGGCCCGCTCGGCTGCGTCGCGTTCCGGCATGGGCGTTCTGGGGGCGCGTGACGGACGGTGACGGGGCTTGTCCGGCTTGGCGTCCCCGGTGGGGACCGGGGCGCTGCCGCTCGCGTCTACAGTCGGCATGAGCACTCCTTCGAATACTCCGCGTCGGCAAGACGCTCCTCGTCCGAATACACACGCTGACGGCTCATCAGCTCCTCGAAGTCGACTTCCCAGCCGTCGAAGTCCGGTCCGTCCACGCAACCGAACTTGGTGACGCCGCCCACGCTCACGCGGCACGCGCCGCACATGCCGGTGCCGTCGACCATGATCGGATTGAGCGACACCACGCACGGGACTCCTTGCTCCTTGGCTGTCGCGGCGCAAAACTTCATCATGATGGCGGGCCCGATCGCCATGGC
>Ga0209164_1000957_pt1 | contig 46314 bp, 44 predicted proteins | sample MTBNYHSulfiMetaG_FD_187458 | JGI IMG/M metagenome (GOLD analysis project Ga0209164, IMG submission 187458) | Enrichment culture microbial communities from rom New York Harbor, USA that are MTBE-degrading - MTBE-NYH (New York Harbor Sulfidogenic)... | ecosystem: Environmental > Aquatic > Marine >... | reverse complement strand
TGACGGCCTCCCCGTCTCTATGATATCTTTTTTCATGGTGGTGTCTCCTTTCTTTATAGTTGATTGGTCTCAATTTGAAAGGATACACCGCCTTCTTATCTATTTACACACTTTTTGATTGTACTCCTAATTGTGTGGATATGTTAAAGGATACTTTTAAGGGCCCTCCTGATCATCCTATAATCCAGGAGTTTAGAGCCATCATTCCGAGGATTAAGTTTCTTCTCGATGAAGCTCGCAAGCTCGACGGCTTAATTGTATTTGCCTGTGACAGCTACTTTAAAGAAGATTTTCTTTTTAGGAAGGGCACGATGCATGCTCACGCTCTCCGGGGAACCGAGGGAGCGGATATAATCCCTGAGCTGGAAGTAAAATTCGGAGATATTGTATTGTCGAAGCGGCGGTTCAGCGCTTTTTTTAAAACTGATTTGGACATAACGCTTCGCAACTATGCAATTGACACCATTGCCGTGACCGGCTTGGCCACTGAAGTCTGTGTGCTTGCCACTGCCCTGGATGGGCTTTGCAATGACTTTTATTCGGTGATCATCTCCGATTGTTGCGCTACGCGGCGGCGCGAGGATCACGAGGCAACCATTGCGATTTTTTCCCATTTTCCCACCTACCCCACCCTGAGAGTGAGAACCACTGAGCAATTTCTGCAGGAAGCGAGGGAAGGAAAAATTTTGGAGATACAATGAATTTTGGGAATAAACAGCCTCATTCCTTGATTTAGTTTAATATTGACAAATCAAAAGGATAACGTTAAGGTTCTTCTAAAAAAGAAATTACGAACCCAGCAATCAAACTGAAGAACTACCAAGAAATTGTTTTCTGGTTTGTCGAGAGAATACGAAAAAGCAATGTCACTTTGACGTTGTGTCACGGAGGGGGTAAATATGGCCCGGGGAAACCTGAAGGAGCTGGGGTATGGCAGGTAAGAAATCGAAAAAAGCCATTGTCCATGCAGGCTTCAGCGCCTTGCTCGCTGACGTGAAAGGACGTATTCAGACTGCCCAGACACGGGCAGTGTTCGCCGTAAACACCGAACTTGTCCGCCTATACTGGGACATTGGCCGGATCATCGCACAGCGGCAACGCCATGAGGGATGGGGCGCCACTGTCATTCCCCGACTTGCTCTTGAACTGCACAATGAACTGCCGGAACTCAAAGGCTTCTCCGAACGGAATATCAAACGGATGCTCGCGTTTTACCGTGAGTATCCCACCCCGGATGCTTTTGTGCCGCAACCTGCGGCACAATTACCCGCAACCGAAAAAGTGCCGCAGGTTGCGGCACAATCAGCCAATGCCCTGTTCTGGTCGATTCCGTGGTTTCATCACATCATTCTGATGGAGAAGGTCAAAGACCTGCCCACTCGTCGCTGGTACATGAAACAGGCGAGGCAATTTAAAGAGCAAGTGTTCGAGGATAGTGTGGAACAGATTCGTGGAAGATCAGGTTTGCCTTTGAAAGATTATCAATCTGAAGGTCTTTACCCGGTTATAGACCAAGGGCAGACATTCATCGCGGGACATTGTGACGACGAAAGTCGCTTGTTAAGGATTTCTGAGCCCGTTGTAGTTTGGGGTGACCACACTACTAACGTAAAGCTGGTTGAATTTAATTTTGTACCGGGTGCCGACGGCACAAAGGTTTTCTTGCCAAAAGAAGGACTTACCGCCAAATTCCTTTTTCACTTTTTGCAATCAGTAGAATTCCCTGAACTTGGCTATAGTCGGCATTATCGCCATTTAAAGCAAGTCTTGCTTCCGATTCCTCCGCTCTCAGAGCAACTTTGGATTGTAGAGGAATTGGATAGGTTGCAGGTTGAGGTGGCCAAGTTAAAGACTTTGCAAGCGCAGACTTCTGGGGAATTAGATGCCCTTTTACCCAGCATTCTGGATAAGGCGTTTAGGGGAGACCTTTAAGTTATTAAAATCACAAAAGGAAATTAAAAACTGATAATTTTGCTTGATTTAAAATAAATTTCAAGATTTCCTAAAGATAGGAAAAAAGAAAGCAAAGTATCAGTAAGCCAAAAGGAGGAAACCCAATGCCAAGTGGAAAATTACTTCGCCAGCTTTTTAAAGGTATTGCAAATAGTGATGAACAATCCTACCGCAATGCTGCGGAACAGATCATTCACGAGGAGCGCGCCAAGCAGCACCACTTATTGGCAAACGACTTACAGCGCCTCCTCAGCAATGGAACTCCGGATTTAACTGGTGATAGCCTTAAGGTTAGCAGGATCAAACCCAATGAGATTCCCAAAGATACAGAAAAGGGACTACCGCTACTGGAAGTTCATATTCCGTGTAGATTTTTAGGTGATATTGTTTTATCCGATCAAAATAAATCTCTCTTAGAAGAGGTTATTCTTGAACAAGAGAGGGAAGACTTACTTAAATCCTATGGTCTCAAGCCAAAGGCGAAGTTATTATTTTGCGGGCCCCCGGGATGCGGAAAAACACTCTCTGCGGAAGTGTTGGCTGCGGAGTTGCAACTCGAACTTATTATAGTTCGATTCGATGCGGTTGTTTCCTCATATCTGGGGGAAACGGCTTCAAACTTGAGAAAGGTTTTTGATTTTCTTGAGAAGGGTCGTTTTGTCGCTTTATTTGATGAGTTTGATGCAATTGGCAAAGAGCGGGATGATGAGGCGGAACATGGAGAGTTAAAACGAGTGGTAAATTCTTTTCTTCAGATGATGGACAGCTATCGGGGTCAAAGTATTCTCATTGCGGCAACGAATCACGAAGGCATGTTGGATCGTGCATTATGGCGACGCTTCGACGAAATATTTTTTTTAGACCGACCGAATATTGAACAGATTCGCCGACTTCTTGAGTTAAAGCTTCGGGCTATCAATTATGATCTCCCGCTTGAGTCTCGATCCTTGTTACAACAACTTGAAGGATTCTCTTATGCTGATATTGAACGGATTGTTGTTCAGGCGCTGAAGCAAATGCTTTTGAAGGGTCGAAAGAGTTTGGATCAAGATATATTTGGGGATGCAGTAAAGCGGGAAGCTGAGCGGAAAACTATCGTAACGAAGGTGAGAAAGAGGGGAGAGTAAAACATGTCGCCCGCCGAAAACTACCGACATTTAGAATTAACCCGTCTTCAACCGGTTAATCCAAGGAGAACACGGGGTGGATTTGGGATTTTACCAGAAAAGCAAAGCGATGTTGTATCTCATGGGAACCTTATTGGAAGCCAGTTTGAACATACCGAGCAGATGTTGCTTCAGAAAAAACCTAAAGAGTTTGACCTTGACTTAATAATGAAGCTTCAGATTCAGCCGGGAACAATAACCGAAAAAACCCTTCGATCCTTTGGAATAGATTTAATTGCCGAGGAAGGTGACCGGACAATCGTTGTTTTTGTTACCGCCGAGGCAAAGAAAGTATTTTTCCAGAGATTAGAGCGTTATAAGCAGGGGGAGACGGGGGGCGGTGTCTCTGCGAATTTTTTCCATGCCATAGAAGGGGTGACGCCATGGGAGCGTGAGAATAGGTTGGGGCGAACACTGAAGAATATCCAATGGTCGGCTGACGAAAAGATTGTTGTTGATATTGAATTATGGCCCAGGGAGTCACGTGACGCTAATAGAAAAGAATGTGATCAAGTGGTGAAGTGGCTTGAAAAAAATAATGGAGAGGTTTGGGATGCCTTTGCTACGGGGACGGTTGTTTTGCTCCGAGCACGACTCTCTGGCGCAATGTTGGATGACGTTTTAAATTTAGAGACAGTTCGTGTGGTTGATCTTCCTCCAGCATTAAGCCTTGAAACTTCCGACTTCCATATAGGACTTAAGGATATCCTTATAAGAGGTCCTCAAGAAGGTACAGAGGTCCCGACAGTTGCGGTGCTGGATTCTGGCATTGTTGGAGGACATCCAGTTATAGCGCCTGCATTGGGAGAAGCAGCATCGTTTGTTCAGGGGCAAAAACCAGGAGATGAAACTGGACACGGAACTGCTGTTGCAGGATTTTCTTTATACGGTGATATTGAAAAGTGTATTGAAGCGAAAGAATTTATCGCACAGTTGCGGCTTTTGAGCGGTAAAGTATTAGTTGGTCGCAATGATGAATACGACAGGAAACTTATTGCCCACCAAGTAAAAGATGCCGTTGAATACTTCTACGATAACCTGGGTTGTCGAATCTTTAATATTTCTTTTGGCGATTCCCAGCAACCTTATGACGATTTGCACGTAAAAGGTCTCGCTGCCATACTGGACGAAATAGCTCGAGAACGAGGAGTACTTTTTGTCGTTTCTGCGGGTAACTTTCGAGGCACTGAGGCTATCCCCAGCGATTGGCGACAAGAATATCCGCATTACCTTTTTAATGACGGGGCAAGGATCATTGATCCTGCTCCGGCCTTAAATGTAATAACCGTTGGCAGTCTTGCTCGTTACGATTTGGATTATGTTTCCCAGAGATTCCCAAAAGATGTCAATCACCAACCAATTGCGAGAGTGGATGAACTATCTCCCTTTACAAGAACTGGTCCTGGCCCGAATGGCGCAATAAAACCCGATGTGGTTGATTACGGGGGAAATAGTTCCATTGATCTTCGTACCTCTGACCACCCCCAGCCAACCTTCTTCGATGACCCCAACTTATCGGAAGTTGCCGTGAATTATTCCTTTGCGGACGGTCGCCTCTTTAGAGGAGTAATTGGCACAAGCTTTGCTGCTCCAAAAGTTACACATATTGCTGGAAGATTGTTGGCAGAATATCCGGATGCTTCATCAAACTTGCTGCGGGCATTAATAGTGCTTCATTCCTTGTGGCCGAAGGCAGCAGAAAGTTTTTTGGATGGAGAAGGACGACTTGATAACGAGTCTCCTTATCGCTGTTATGGTTATGGGCGGCCGGTCTTGGAGAAGATACTATTTTCGCAAGAGCAATGCGTTACGCTCGTGGCCGAAGACAAAATAGGTCGTGATCAAACTCACTTTTATGAAATTCCTCTTCCTGATGATTTTCTTTCTTCTGGAAAAATTGAACGTTCTATTCGCTTTGCTTTGGCTCATTGTCCACCTTGTCGTTCTACTCGTAGGAGCTACCGGGGTTCTAAAATTTCCTTCAAAATTGTCCTTGAGGATGACGTTGAAAAATTAATGGCGCGATTTAAGCAGAACTCTGACTTGGAAAATATTTCTGAATGGGGTGGATTAGAACCTGGTAACCAATTACGGAGCAAGGGGACCGTAATGGCGGTCAGAAAAACATTGAAGCAATTTAGTTCAACTTCTCCCCTGTTAAGGGGGAAAAGAATATTTGTCGTAGTTACGCACCAGGTTCCTGACTGGGCCATCGAATTGATTTCTGAGGAAGAACCGTATGCACTTGTGGCGGCAATTGAAGACAAAGAAAGAGAGGACGTCAAACTTTATAGTCAATTAAGAGCGCGCCTGCGTCCACGCGCCCGAATTCGTTTATGATCGTACTTTTTTTGCCATCTTTTTGTAATGCCCCAGTTCAAATCTCTTCCCGATTAATTCAGCAAAAAGAAACGCTTCTCAAAGAGGAGCGTCAGCACAGAGATGCTATCTACGATGGGTCAACTTATTGTTGAATTACTTTTGACCTGTTGGTTTAATTGTAGGTTCGCTTCATGCCGTTCAAAGCGGAAAATATTTAGGCCAATGTCCTGAAAAATCCTTGATATCAATTATAAATATATTACACGTGTAACAAATATGTTAGAAATGGTGTTACTTTGTGCTGTTTCCCTGATCTGTTGCTTCCAATTTATTAACCACGTTCTCTAAAACCCAATCCGGCGTGGAAGCCCCTCCAATGACGCCAATCTCATGATAGGATCGCAACTGGCTGAGATCAAGGTCCTCTTCAGTTTCTCCGAAAAAAGTAGGTATACCTTCTGCTTCAGCGATTTCCACGAGCCTTTTGGTGTTGCCGCTTTCTTTCCCCCCAACAACCACAATTGCGTCTACCGCATGGCAGAGGTTTTTGAGCTCTTCCTGACGTTTTCGATTGGCCTCACAAATGGTGTCAAAGATTTCCGCCTGGGGAAATCGTTTTTTTATCTTCTCTTTAAGCTCAAGATACTTTTCCCGGTTTTGGGTAGTTTGCGCCACCACACATATTTTTTGTTGGGAAGGTAATTTTTTTAATTCATCTTCAGATTGAATCACGCAGCTTTTTTCTCCGGCAAATCCTAACAGGCCTTGCACCTCAGCATGTTCAGCATCCCCGATAATGACCACAAAAAAACCCTGTTTGGCGTATCGGCTGATGATTGATTGCACTTGTTTAACCTTGGGGCAGGTCGCATCCAGGATTTTTGCCCCGGTTTTTTTAAGCCTCTGAAGCCGCTTGGGTGATATTCCGTGAGAACGAATAACAATTGTTCCTTTGATGCTTTCCTTGGCCTCAATCAAAGGAAGCACGCCTTTGTTTCGTAATAACTCCAAGGCTTGGGGATTATGGATAAGCGGGCCATCAGTGAATACCTCGCCTTTATTCTCTCTCGCGGCCTTCTGGAGAACCAAATCCATAGCTCTTTTTACTCCAAAGCAAAACCCCGAGGATTGAGCAACCTTAACTTTCATTTTTCTTTAAAGGGTAAAGGGTGAAGCGTAAAACGTGAAAAGTGAAACGTAAAAGCGTAAGGTGTAAAGCGTAAAGTGTAAGACCTGGCATTTTTAAATTTTTTTGAGGTAAATAAAAAATTCTCGGTTGCCCTTGGGACCTTTCAGAGGAGACTCTATCGTTCCCCGCACGTCAACCCCCAAGCCGTTCGCAAACGCAACCACGTCTTCAAGTACCTTTGTATGAAGGTGAGGATCACGGACTACTCCTCCCTTTCCCACCTCGCGCGGACTCAATTCAAACTGGGGCTTGATAAGCGCAAGGATTTCTCCCCCTTTTTCTATTAAACCGAAAAGAGGAACCAGCACCTTCTTTAAAGAGATAAAGGAGGTATCAGTGACTGCCAGGGAGATCGGATCGGATATGCGGTCTGCAGTGAGATGACGGATATTGGTCCTTTCCATACAAACCACCCGTGGGTCGTTCCGTAACGTCCAATCTAACTGACCGTATCCCACATCAACAGCATAAACCTTTTGCGCTCCCCGCAAAAGAAGACAATGGGTAAAACCGCCCGTGGAAGCCCCCACATCCAGGGCAATCCGGTTTTTAACGTCAAGCTGAAAACTATCCAACGCGTATTCCAGCTTTACACCTCCTCGACTCACGTAGGGAAAATCTTTTCCCTTTAAAACTACGCGGGCCTCAGGGTCAACCAAGGTTCCCACTTTCTCGGTCTTGTGGCCGTCGACAAAGACCTTGCCGGCGATAATAAGCGCTTTCGCTCTTTCCCGGCTTTGCACCAGGTTTCGATCTACCAAGAGCTTATCAATTCTTTCTTTGGAAGACTTCATATGATAGGTGACATGTCAAGCAGTTGTTATTAATCAAGGCATAAATATGACGACATAATGCCCTCTCACCTCAATCCTTTCCAAAACGGCGCAGGGTCAAAAAGTCGCAGGGTCGAAAGGTCGAAGAGTTCAATCTAACAAAAGAAAAAGAAAAACCTATATTTTTATAAACCCTTCTAACTCTTTTTTACTAAAGACTATGTCACAATTCAAAATAGGGGGTAGCCGCAGCCTTTAGGCTGCGCACCATAGTAAAATTATTAATGGGAGCACTAAATTGATTGCAATCCTATTTGGCGGAATGCGTTTCGGGATATGCTTCAATTTCACCCTCACCCTGACCCTCTCCCTCAAGGGAGAGGGAGATTTTCGGTAATTTTCTTTTCCTTCCTCTCCCCTCGGGGAGAGGATTAAGGTGAGGGGGCATTATGTCATCATATTTATGCTCTGATTAATACCTATCCGAGAAACGCAAGCTAAAGCTTGCGGCTACCAAAATTTTATTCCATCAGATTACATGCAGCCTGAAAAATTCCCGTCGCGTCAAGACTGTATTTTTTACGAAGAATATCGGGCGACCCATGTTCAACGAATTGGTCAGGGATCCCTAACCTTTTTACCTTAACCCCCGTAATATTATTGTGCTCCAAGGTTTCCAAGAGAGCGCTTCCGAATCCTCCGGCAAGCACATTTTCTTCTACCGTAAGGATTTTTCCCGTTTTCCGGGCTAACATGCAGATCAATTCCTGGTCCAGCGGCTTAACAAACCTGCTGTTTACAATGGTAGCAGAGATGTTTTTATTGTGAAGAAGCGTGGCTGCGGATAATGCCGGATAGACTGTTTTCCCAAGAGCAAAAACAGCTAAATCCGAACCCTCGCAAAGCACCTCTGCTTTTCCTAAGGGAAGTGTCTTCATCGTTTTTTCTATGTCCACGCCTTCAACTTTTCCCCGGGGATAACGTACTGCTGCTGGTACGCCTAATGTTACCGCGGTATAGAGCATGTGCCGAAACTCATTTTCATCTTTTGGGGCCATAACGACTAAGTTAGGAAGATGTCTCAAAAAGGAAAGGTCAAATAAACCCTGGTGGGTATAACCGTCTTCTCCGACTATTCCCGCCCGATCAATGGAAAAAAGTACCGGGAGTCCCGGCAAACAAACATCATGGAGAATTTGATCATACGCTCTTTGAAGAAAGGTAGAGTAAATCGCCACAACGGGTCGAAACCCTCCGGTAGCAAGTCCGGCTGCAAAGGCAACCGCGTGTTCTTCAGCGATCCCTACATCATAAAACCTTTGGGGAAAGAGTTTTTTAAAATTGGCGAGCCCTGTGCCCGTGGTCATTCCCGCGGTTATCGCGATAATGCGATTATCATTCACGGCAAGCTCATTAAGGGTCTCACAAAAAACCTCGGTATATGAGTTGTGAGCATTGTTTGATTTGTGGGAATTGCCGGTCTCTTTATCAAACGGCCCAACGCCATGAAAGTTTTCCGGATCTTGTTCGGCAGGAAGATAACCTTTGCCTTTCTTCGTTATTACGTGGAGCAGAATCGGCCGTCGAGAAAGATTTTTGATGTTCTTAAGATTTTCGAGAAGCTGACGAAGATTATGTCCCTGAATGGGACCCACATAGGTAAAACCCAATTCCTCAAACAAAAGACCGGGAACGATTAATCCCTTGAAAGACTCTTCCGCTTGTTTTACGGTGCGAAAAAGTGTGGGCCCGATACTCGGAATGGTCTTGAGAAAATGCATAAGCTCGGTGTGAACTCTATTGTAGGCTTTACCGGTAATAATCCGCGATAGGTAGGCGGATAATGCTCCCACATTAGGAGAAATAGACATTTCATTGTCATTAAGAACCACGATCAACTTGCTTTCTAAATCTCCGGTTTGGTTTAAACCCTCAAAAGCAAGGCCGGTATTGATGGAACCATCTCCGATGACCACGATGATGTTATCCTGTTTTTCTTCATGTTTTTGAGCTTCGGTCAGTCCTAAGGCGGTTGAAATGGATGTTCCGCTGTGCCCGACATCAAAAACATCATGTGGCCCTTCCGAACGGGAAGGGAATCCGCTTAACCCGTTAAATTGACGCAGGGTATGAAACTGATCGCGACGGCCGGTAAGTAATTTATGGGTGTAACATTGATGCCCCACATCCCAAATGATTTTGTCTTGCGGGGAATCAAAGATATAATGGAGGGCGATGGTTAGTTCCACCACCCCAAGATTAGGAGACAAATGTCCTCCGGTTTTAGAAACCGTATCAATAATTTTTTCCCGGATTTCTTGGGCTAAGCGAGGTAAGCTCTCAGCGGGAAGCTTTTTTAAATCCGCCGGGCTTTTAATTTGTTCCAGTAAGGTGTTCTGAAAATTATCTGGTGTTGGTTCTTTTTTCATAATCACGCTGTTAGCTTTAAATACATTTTCCTTCATTCACCGCAGGTGAGGTTACTGATTTTATTTTGTGCGTTCAGCAAGGTAACAAGCGATCTGCTTCAACGGTTCAGCTTGAGGGCCGAACTGAGACAACGCCTGTTCCGCATGTTGGGTTAGTTCTTGTACCCGTTTTTGCGATTCTTTTAATCCTAAAAGACCGGGGTACGTAGCTTTTCCCTGCATGCTATCTAATCCCGTCTCCTTTCCTAATGTTTGCTTGGAACCCATCACATCCAGCACATCATCCGTTATTTGAAAGGCTAACCCGATCATTTTTCCGTATTTTGTTAACGCCTCAAGCTCATCTTCCGTGGCTTCACCCAGGATGGCGCCAGCTTTGATTGCCGCCAGGATCAAGGCCCCGGTTTTGTGGGTATGGATATACTCCAACAGAGGAAGATCAAAGCCTTTTCCCTGGGTTTCGATGTCAATGGTTTGTCCGCTGACCATTCCTTGTAATCCCGCTGCTTGCGCGATGAGATGGATAGCTTTTACGATGCTGAGCGGATGATGGCTTTCATAAAGCATCGGATCACTCATCACCTGGAAGGCGAGGGTGAGCAACGCATCTCCCGCTAAAAGAGCGATGGTTTCCCCAAAAGCTTTATGACAAGAAAGTTTCCCGCGGCGAAAGTCACTGTTGTCCATTGCCGGAAGATCATCATGGATTAAGGAGTACGTGTGAATCAATTCGATCCCGCACGCAAAAGGAATAAGTGATCGACAGTCTCCTCCCACCAATTCGTTAGCAGTGAGAGTTAAGATAGGACGAATTCTTTTTCCTCCGTCTATGACACTATGGCGTATGGCTTTATGAATGCTGGATGGAAAGGTATCGTCAGGAGGAAGAATTTTTTCCAACCCGGCATCAATCAAAATTTTTCGCTCGTGTAAAAAACTTTCCACGTTCATTGATTAACCCTTTTTTACTGAAAAAAAGACACTTTTTAAAGGAAGGCGGTTTAAAGATCTTCTTGGTTGGAAGTATCTTCTGGTTGGAAAGAAAATGATTCACGACGGGAAATGCCTCCTTCCTCCTTAAGGAGAATATCTATTCTTTTTTCCGCCTCATCAAGTTTTTCCCGGCAAAAACGAGAAAGCCTTACTCCTTCTTCAAACAAAGAGAGAGTTTTATCTAACGGAACCTCCCCTTTTTCAAGCTCACCGACAATTTCTTCGAGCCGTTTGATCGCTTCCTCAAAGGTTTGTGTTTTTTTCACTGATATTTCCTTTTAGGTTGAAAACTTGATCGCTTTTAAAATATAATCAGTCCCTCATATAAAAAAACCTGATAAGTTTACTGAAATTATTAATTAATTTTGTGAATGAGGATTTTTTTCTTCCTTTCTCATTATACGTGGGGAATTATAAAAGTCTATTGATTTTTTGACAAATGGGAAAGGGGAAAACCTGCTTATTGAACAAAAAAAAACAAGAACGAAATCTGATTGAAAAACGGAGGGTCTTACAATGCAGGATATAAAAAAAATGTACCGGACCGTTATGGACGACCATTTCCCCGAAGAAATGAAGATATCTTTTGGAGATCAAACTTTGATCTATCGAAAACGGGCCTGGAAAATTTTTGATGACGATATGGGAGGAGTAATTGAAAAGGGCCTTCGCTATGGGGAAAATCCCGGTCAGGAAGCAGCGTTGTATGAATTGGTAAAGGGGAATTTGACCCTCGGAGACTGCACATTTATTGAGCCGGGCTTAAGTTTAGTAAGCGGGATTGATGAAGAAGCCATGCTGCAATCAGGAAAACACCCGGGTAAAACCAACTTTACTGACATTGATAACGCCCTCAATATTCTCAAGTTTCTTACTAAAAAACCAGCCGCGGCGATTATGAAACACAACAACCCATCCGGCGTGGCTTACGGAGCGTCTCTTGCTGAAGCCTATGACCGAGCTAATATGGCTGATCGGATCGCGGCTTTTGGAGGATGTCTTGCTTTAAACCGTCCGGTGGATAAAGCGACCGCTGAATTAATTAATCAAAATTATTTAGAGGTGGTGGCTGCTCCTGAATACGAAGCAGGAGTCGTGGATATGCTCAAGAGCCGGAAAAACCTTCGGATAATTAAGGTTAACCGCATGGACAAACTGGAACAGCATTGCTTGCTGCGGTTCGTTGATTTCAAGTGTCTTATCGACGGAGGGATCATCGTTCAGCAGTCGCCGCTCAACACGATTTTACGGAAAGAAGATTTTAAACCTGCCAAAACGGTATTTAAAGGCAAAGAATACAGTATCAAGCGCCCCCCGACGGAAAAGGAATACGAAGATTTTCTTTTCGGCTGGAGCGTGGAGCAGGGAGTAACGTCCAATTCGGTATTGTTTGTTAAAGATGGCGTTACTGTGGGGATTGGAACCGGTGAACAGGATCGCGTCGGGGTGGCCGAGATTGCGGTGTTTAAGGCATATACGAAATACGCGGACGCGCTCTGTTTCAAAGAGCACCGCATTCCCTATAAAACCCTGGAAATGGAAATCGCGCAAGGAAAACGTTTTTCAGACCTCAAAACTGCTCTTGATGAAAAGGTAAAAACGGACAAAGGGAACCTGATCGGCTCAGTGATGGTCTCAGACGCGTTTTTCCCCTTCCGCGACGGCGTGGATGTGGGAATAAAAGAAGGGATTACCGGTGTTGTTCACCCCGGCGGTTCCGACCGGGACTTTGAATCAATCGAGGCGTGCAACGAAGCCGACTCTCCGGTAACAATGGTTTTTACCGGCCAGCGGGCGTTTAAACATTGACGGCTTCGTAAAAAGTCCCGCCTATGGCGGGGGATAATAATCTGGAGCGCGCCATCTGCGGCGTTGCCTCCGTGCGATGCACGAAGACAGGCGCTGGATCCTCAGTCATTGCGGCGTACAAGTAAGTACGCCTCATTCCTTCGGATTTGCGCGCCTTGCATCTGAAGCTTTTTACTGTGCCATCTGATTTTCGACTTTTTACGGCTTCACCAAATATTAATCCTTTTTAATCTTTTCCACCCGGCAAAAAACTTCTCCCTGAGAGAGTGTTACGTTGAGGGTTTGTTTCAGGGCAAGGGTGCTTGCGTCCCGGACAATAGTTTTATCCGGCCATGTTCGGGTGATACTATAGCCTCGTTTAAGGATGTTAAGCGGGCTGGCAGCGTCAAGCTGGGCCGCTGACTTTGCTAACGCGCCTGAATACCGCTCGGTCTTCCACCGCAGGAGGGTCTTGAATTTTTCATTTTTCCGAGATAATTCTTCTCTCCAAACTTTTATTTTCCCCAGGGGTGAGAAAAAAAGAAACATCCCGCTCACGTGTTTCCATGTGTCTTGTTTTCGTTGGTGCGCATGGGAAGACACGTGAATAAGTCTTTGGGTGATGTCATCATTTTTCAAGAAGGGGTCAGCCAGCTTTTTGCGAGGATCGGTCAGGCCTTGGAGCGATAGCTTTAAAGTACTTTTCCAGGTGTTGAGCGAATAACGCACTCCTTTTTCCATCCTTGATTGTAGGACGTCAAGAACGTTAAGCAGGTGTTCTTTTTTGGCCACGACCATTTCCGCGGCCGCGGATGGCGTGGGCGCCCGAACATCAGCCGAAAAATCGGAAATAGTGAAGTCAATTTCGTGCCCCACTGCCGATATCACCGGAACCTGACATCCGCAAATCGCCCGCGCTACCCCTTCATCATTAAACGCCCACAGGTCCTCCAGGGAGCCGCCGCCTCGCCCCAAGATGACCACGTCGAGCGCCGGATCGAGAGTATTTACTCGTCCTAACGCCTGAATGATTTCCCCGGGCGCTTCCGGGCCCTGGACGCGGACCGGAATTATGAGTATCTCTAAGTTCACAAATCGCCGGCTTATAATCCGGAGGATATCCTGAAGGGCAGCGCCGGTTGGTGAAGTTATGATGCCGATCCTTTGGGGAAGAACGGGAAGCGGTTTTTTCCGGGAAGGATCAAACAGCCCTTCGAGGGCCAGCTTTTTTTTGATCTGTTCAAAGGCCAATTGGAGGCTGCCTTTGCCCAAGGGTTCCATAACATCAGCCAATATCTGGTATTCGCCCCGCGGCTCATAAACATTGATCCGTCCCCGAATAACCACCTGAATCCCATTTTCAGGTTTAAACGGAAGAAACTGTGCCTGGGAGCGGAACATTATAGCCCGAATCTGGGCTTTTTTATCTTTAAGGGTAAAGAAAAAGTGTCCGGTAGAATGGAGGGTGAAATTAGAAATTTCTCCTTCAACCCATACAAAAGGGAAATTTTCTTCCAAGAGACGTTTGATTTGCTGAGTAAGTTCAGAGACTTTTAAGATTTGAGAGGCCATTTTAAAATTATTGACATTTGGAATCAGTTAATCTATATGAAAGCGAGCGCTCACTTTAAAAGAAAGATTCTGTTAATTACAAATAAATTTTATAAAACGATAAAAGAAAGGTGCTTGACCAATGGTGCGCAAAATCGGAATTAACAACTTAACCGCCCGGGTTCCCACCAAAATTAAAACCCAGGAAATCATTGACGATAAAAGAAAAGACATTATCAGGGCCGCTGTTTCAGTTTTTAAACATAAAGGATACCATAAAACCACGGTCCGGGATATTGCCAAAGCAGCTAAAATCAGCATGGGAAGCCTCTATGATTATATAAGTTCCAAGGATGACTTGCTATACCTATTTTATGAAATTTTTATTTTAACGTACTACCAAAAAGTTGTCTCAATAACTAATAATATTAAAGACCCCGAAAAAAAGCTGAGGGTAGCGTATAAAACCTTATTGGAAGTTGGTTTTTCTTTAGAAGATGAGGTTCTTTTTGGATGGACTGAGGCAAAAAACATGAAAAAAAATTACCTCAAGGAAATCTTAACGCTTGAAAATGATTTGATAAACTATTTCAAAGGAATCCTGGATGAAATAAAAGCGCACGGCCATAGTAAGATCCACGATACTGGTTTGACTGCAAACTTTTTGGTTTACTCCGCCACCTTCGGCATCTTAAGACGCTGGGTACTTAAACGCTCCTACACCAAGGAGCAGATAATTGATTATCTCATGAATACCCAGTTAAAAACTATCCTGCCCCACTTAGCACCTTAAGATCTTCAGATAAGCTCAAACACAATCGGGACCTCTATAGAGACCGGGGTTTGAAAAAATTCCACGGGTGGCCTGGGAAAAGGGGAAGCGTCTTTTACTGCTTTGAGCCCGGCCTGATCGAGCACCGTAAATCCTGAGCTTTGAACCACGTCGACTCCTTTTATAATTCCTTCGAGGGTAATGATAAAATGGATAACAACGGTTCCCTGGATTTTTCTAAGGCTCGCCTGTCGAGGATAGATTTTGTGTTGTTCTATTTTTGACCGAATCATCATCAAATAGATGTCTCCCGCGGCGCCGCCCCCGCTGCCCCGACCGTTTTCTCCTGATTCCATCCCTGCTCCTGGTCCATTGTTACGAAAAAAGGCTTCGCGACCGCCGGTGACCAAATTTTCTGATTTTTTATACCCTCCCGGGGCATCAAAATTGTTTCCGAAATCAGCCAACGATGGTATTGCTAAGCATACCGGCTCCTTGTTGACGTAATCAAAAGGAGGACCCACCGCGTTTTTCTGGAGAGGGACAGATAATTTTTCAGGTGTTATTGCAACGGGTTGTGTTTGTTTGACAATCGATTTTTTTTGAAGCGGTATGGACAGGGGAGGGGTTTTCGGCACCCCCTCTTTTTTCGTTTCCGGGGTCAAGGGAGATAGAGTCTTACGATCTCCGCTTCCGGGCAGGTCGTTTAAGTTTACCACGCTTATCCGCGTGGAGTGAGCAAGAGGGTTTAGGGGGAGCCTGTTTTGTTGTCCTTGAATAAAAAAGAAAAGCGACAACACCACACAATGGACCGTGCAAGAAAGAATAACCATGTTCCTCAGTCGCGGCTCAGAGGGATTGATCGGTTTTTTTATGGCATCATTCGGGAGGTAATGAATCGCGGTTTCTTTCTCGATCGGGATAAAAAATTGCTTTTTCTTGATAAACGATAAGAACATTGACTATTCCGCCAAAAATAAAAAAAATCCCTGAACCGATTCGATTCAAGGATTGCACCCAGTTTACTTCACCCTTTATCTTCCGCAAAGCAGTGAAAGTTTGCGTACTCTATAGGCAGGTCTTCTGACTCTCCCGCACCTTAAACCAACCTTCCCATCCCGATCAATCGGGACAGTGGTTTTGTCCGCATACTATTCTTGCGTAAGTTTAAAATACCTCCCTTACGTTTTCCGTAAGGAGCGGGATTACAGCGGCGGGACCGTTCCCGATTATACGGGATTCCCTTTTAAACCTTGTGGTACCTAAAGTCCGATATGTATTTTTTTAATTTTTATATCACTCGCCAGGAACAAAGTCAAGGGTTTTTAAAAGACCGGTTATCTCCGGAAAATTCTTTAGTCTTCGCCCGGATAGACCTTACACAGCAATGCCCGAAGCGGCCATCCACCGTTAATCGGGTTGCAATGATCCGGATCATCATCAGTGAGAATATTAATGTTGGATTTCCAGACCCCATGAAGTGACGGCTCCTCGCCAGGCTCTTCCGGAAACCACCAGCCGTGCTGGGCATGAACCACACCCGGAGCAATTCCTTCAAAATATTTACAGATTTGCTTACAGCGGCCTCGGGGAGATTCAATCCAGACCCAGCTCCCCTCCTTGATGTCCAGGTTCCTGGCAGTTTCGGGGTTTATTTCCATGATCGGCCAAGGATAGCGCTTGCGGTGTTTTTCCACCTGCCGGTGCTCAGAATTGTAATACGGGAGAAACCTCCCTCCGGTGGTAAGGATGAGAGGATATTCTTGGGCTAATGCAGGGGTGCTTACCGGGCTTTCGAGAGGTTCCCGAAAAACCGGAAGGGGATCATAACCGAGCTTTTCCAGAGCGGTGGAGTAAAGCTCCACTTTTCCGGTAGCAGTCCCAAACCCGGTTTTTTCATACCGCTTATAACCCCCCTTAGCAGCAGCGAACCCGCCCTGACGCATAAATTCTTTAAAGGTCATACCTGAAGGAGCGAGCCGATAATCATAAACTTCTTCCAAATCTTTCCAGGGCCAGTATTGTTTTTGATCCAGGCGGTCCCCCAATCCCTTCCAGAATTCATAATCTGACCAGCGTTCATATTTCCCGGGCACTATCGAAGGCATGGCTTTTTCGCTTCCCAGGATCATGGCATAAGCCCAGATCCAGGGCCTCTCCAGATACGTGGTTCCGGGGAGCACATAATCAGCGAGCTGCGCGCTGGGGGTCATAAAGAAATCGACAACCACATAGAGGTCAAGACTTTTTAATGCCTGATAGACCAGCTTGGTGTTGGCCTGGGTTACCAGAGGATTGCTGGAGAGCGTGATTAGTCCCTTTACGGGATAGGGCTTCCCGGTAATGGCGGCACGATAAAGAGTCGGCGCATGCGCGAAGCATTGAAATTGGCTCGAACGGTTAAGAGCGAGCTTTCCCCAGACGTTGGGGACATACTGCTGCGTTACGTCAAAGCCCTCCCGGGCGATAAGGCGAAAACGGTCCGCGCCTAACTGTTTTTTCCTCTGTTCCAGCGGCAGCTGGTCGAGAAGCTCCATCTCCTGTTCGTGGATAATATCAGGATAAGGAGTGGTGAACACATCGCCCCCCTTGACATCAATGTTTCCGGTTATTGCCCGCAGGGAAAAGAGGGCGTGAAGCGTTTCCATTGAATTGACTGTGTGTTCGATCCCCAGGCCGTGAGTGACGGCTGCTGGTTTTAGAGTCGCATACCACTCAGCCGCAGTGCGAATTTTATCCTCCGGGACTCCGGTAATTTGAGATACTTTTTTTAGAGTAAAGGGATTTACCCGTTCCCGTAATGCCGCAAACCCATGACACCATTTTCCCACAAATTCCTGGTCATAGAGATTTTCTTCTATAATATGCCGAAGCATTCCCAGCGCTAATGCGCCGTCAGTCCCTGGTCGTATCTGAAGCCAGAGGTCTGCCTGTCTTATCGCGTCAATGCCCCGGGGGTCAATAACAATAACCCTGGTCCCTTCTTTGTGTGCTTTTATGATGTTTCTCCAAAGAGCATTCCAATAGCGTGGCCCTCCTCCTCCCCATACGACAACGCATTTGGTCTCCGCCTGGACAACCGGAAAAACCTTCCAGCCAAACATGGCGTACATCAAGGCCAAATATTCTCCGTAACAGATCTCCGCCTGGCCAACGATGTTGGGACTGCCGAGGAGGTTAAAAAACCGGCTGCGGAATTCATCCGTGGTTCTCCCGGTGCCGGTGGTTGTTCCCATGGTCTCGGGCCCGAATTGTTTTATCAAGGTCTGCATCCGGTCGGCAATTTCATCTAATGCCTGGTCCCAGGATATTTCCTTCCATTTATTTTCTCCCCGCTGCCCTGTTCTTTTAAGCGGATAATTTAAACGGCCGGGGTGATAAAAATAATCGACAATCGCGTTTGCCCGGGGACAGCCTTTGACAATTGGGGCAAAAAGCTCGGCTTTGGGAAAATCCATATCGGGCCCCACGCCAACAAGTCTTCCGTCCTCAATCTCCGCTGCCTGGCGACAGGCTGAATGGCATTGAATGCAGACTACTTTTTTAATTTCTTTCATAACGCATTCCTTTTTGCTCAGATCTGTCTTGAGGGTAAACAAAGGTCTGATGAATCTGAGGTTCTTCGTCCTATTTCCATCAGGACATAATAAGCCGGTTTTTCAACCCCTGCTCGTGCCTCACTTTTTGCGAGATTCCCTTTTTCCCAGAAATTTTTGTTTCTGTTTGTAATAATATCCAATGTCCGCAGGCTTTAAGGCAATCGCTTCCTCAATCGCTTTTAAAGCTTCTTTGGTATTACCGTTAATAAAGTAAGTCTCGGCCAGCGTATCCAGGATGTGCGGCTCCCTGGTTAGTGACGCGGCTTTTTGGGCCAAGGCGAGCGCTTTCTTGTTATCGCGCAGGGATAACTCATCAGCAGTAGCGTAGAGCCAGGCAAGGTTATTCAAGGCAGTGGCATTGTCAGGGTTATTCTGAATGATGAGCCGGTACAGGCCTTCCGCGCGACGGTAGTTTTTCTTGGCAAACAGAATATCGGCCAAAGCAAGGGGCAGCTCAACGTGGTGGGGGTTCTTAGCCATGATCCGCTGAGCCTGTTTTTCCAGGAACCTTAATCCAACCGTATTTTTTATCGGGGGGAGATTGATCGCTCCCAAGAGCAGCAAAGACACGCAGACAAACGCGATCAGCGTCCCTTTAATCCGCCTGACTTTTTTATCATGAAGGTCACGGCATCTCTGGTCTTCAACGCAATCTACTAAAAAGTTTATTCGCTGGCTGATACTAAAATGATGCCAGTTAGGCTGGTCTTTGACATGCCCTCCCACGCGGGAGATTTTTTCCAGGGACGAGATGAGAGCGAAGGGGTGTCCCTTGATCTCGAATACAAAGAGGTCTGCCTGCCGCTCAAAATTCCGGGAAAGAACCCCAAAAAAGAGGCGAAAATACATGACGATCACCAGAGCAAAAAACATCAGTGCGGATAAAGAAAATAGGGTGGGGTCATTGGTAAACTTCGTGATATACGGATCTATGTAATCAGCAAAACCATAAACAGCGAGCCCGAGAAAACTTGAGAGCAAGGAAAAAAAGAGCGGAAATCCCAAAAAAAGAAGGCCATAGTAAACCATATGCCGCTTTTTAACGTGCCCAGCTTCATGAGCAATAACCGCTTCCATTTCTTCGTCATTAAGGAGATCAAGCAGTTCCGGAGTGATGAAAAGATAGCGGAATTTTGCGATGAGGCCGGTGATTCCCGCAGTGATGATGCGGCCCGGAAAAGAAGTCCAGATCAGTATTTCCGATACCTTGAGACCCGCCTTTCGACAAAATGCTTCGAATTTTTCCCGTCGTTCTCCTCTGGGCATGGAATGTCCGCTCCAGAACAGCCTGAGAAAAAAAGGATAAAAAATCATCAGTAAAATCATAAAAGGCAGGAACCACAGTAAATCCAGGAAAGAGAAACTCTCCGCAGCCCCGAGGTTTTTAGTAAATGGGATACTGCTTAAGAGGTCCTGGAAAAGCGAGAAAAGAAAAACCGGAAGCAGGATGGGAATATTAAGCCGCAGATGCGAGATGAGGTATTTTTTTCTGGTAATGCTAACGGAGGAAGAAGTTTGAAAAAGGATAAAAGAATTGAACCAGAGAATCATTAACAGGAAAAAAAAAGGAGCAATGCCTATCACAATGTCTAAAAATGAGGAGTTGCGTACAAAAGAAAACCCTTCGATAATATTTTTAAATCCTGTACCATACACTATATAAAAATAGAGAAACAACGCGGAGATGATAAACCGTGCCTCCAGGGCATTAACGAGAGGCATAATCCGAAAAATCTCAAATTGGCTCTGCTCGATTTTTTTTTTGTAATGCCGGAAGGCAAACCAGGTTGCCAGATACCACCCGATAGTGAGGGGAAAAAAGGAGAACAGAAAATAACGGACATCTCCCGGGTCCTGAGGCGTATAGGTTGAGTAAATCAACAGGGCTAAAATAAAAAATATTAAATTACTGAAAAGCATAGGTTAAAAACAAAGAGGCTCGAAATGGTTTTTAAGAATGATTACCCCGTTAGAAAATTTTCTAATGGGATTTACTTATTTTTTGTTTTTATTATAATTTTCCAAAAGCGCAAGGGACTCCTCTTTATATATAAGATTTTTTGATTTTATCAAAGGAGATTTTTATGTTAAACGCGGTCGGTATTACTTTTCTGGTTTTGATTTTGCTTAACTTTTTCCTGGAAGCTTTTTTAAAACTTCTTAACCTTCGGCATTTAAAACAAACCGCCGACAGTCTTCCCGCGGTTTTTCAGGAGCATATTGACTCTGAAACGCATGAAAAAACAATACACTATACCCTTGACTCCGGAAAGTTTTCTTTTTTAGAAATGACGGTTTCTTTGCTGGTGATTATTTATTTTGTTTATTGGGGAGGATTTGATCGGATCGATCAGATCGCCCGGAGTGTTGACCGGAGCGGGTATTATCTTCCCGCGCTTATTTTTGGGGTATTGTTTTTTCTCATTAAAACCCTAATTGACCTTCCGTTTGATCTTTACGGGACTTTTGTGATTGAGGATCGTTACGGTTTTAATAAAATGACCCCTCGCTTGTTTGTTTCTGATTTGATAAAATCCCTCGTTTTGAACGCGCTCATCGGCATCCCGATATATTTGGGGATTTTATGGTTTATGGCCAAAGCAGGTATTTTCTGGTGGTTATGGTGCTGGGGTTTTCTGGTGGCGATCCAAATCCTCATGCTGATCATTTACCCGATCTGGATTGCTCCTTTATTCAATAAGTTTACTCCGCTTGAAGACGGAGAATTAAAAGACGCGATCCTGTCGCTTACCAAAAAGTCTGGGTTTCCTTTTCACGGGGTGTTTACGATGGACGGGTCAAAACGGTCGAAACACTCGAACGCTTTTTTTACCGGCATCGGAAATAAAAAGCGGATTGTGCTTTTTGACACCTTGATCGCGCAGATGAAAATTCCCCAGATCCTTTCGGTCCTGGCCCATGAAATCGGCCACTATAAGCTCCGCCATGTCAAAAAACTCTTTGTCATAAGCTCCTTAGGTTCTCTGCTGAGCCTCTATCTTTTAAGCCAGCTTTTTAATCTGGAAATTTTTTATCAGGGTTTTGGATTTTCGCATCCCTCGACCTACGCGGCCTTAGTTATTCTGAGCTTGAGCCTTTCGTCTCTGTCTTTTCTTTTTACCCCGTTATTTTCAGCTCTTTCCCGGAGGTTTGAGTATAAAGCGGATGAGTTTGCCTTAAAAAATATCGATGATCCCAGGCCTATGACCGAAGTTATTGCGGTTTTAGCCAAGGAAAACCTGAGCAACCTGAACCCGCACCCCTGGTACAGTTTTTTTCATTACTCGCATCCTTCGCCGGTTGAGCGGGTAAAAGCCATGGAAAAAATAATCGCTTCATAAAATCACAAACTAAGGCTGTTTATCCTTGACAAATAATTGCCGTAGAATAGAATGCGTTAACAAGTACGTTATGAGGATGATAGGAGGAGAGAGATGGTTTGTAAAAAGAAAAACCCCGCTTTGTGGACTTAAGAGGTGGGGTTTTTCTGTTGGAAAATGTCTTAGAAATATTTTCAAATTATCCCGAGGAGGATATGTATCCTTATAATTTTTCTACCGACAAGTTCATTGATGGGACAAAAATTTTTGTTGCCATGCCTTTTGCTGATAAGTATAGGCCGATTTATACTGACTTTATTGAGGTAGGGGTTAGGGAGGTTAACAAGACCCGTGGGCATCATGAACAGCTATGGTGCCATAGAGCTGATGAACCAAAATATACAAGATCGGGTTGGATAGATATTTTGCAACACCTTTTTACTTCCCGAATGGTTATTGGCGTACTAACTGATAACAATGCAAACGTGTTTTACGAGTTAGGTATCGCCCATACCACTCAGCAAATTGAAAGACAAATCCTTGTAGCACCAAAGAACTATAGGCCTAAATTTGATCTTAAGGACTTGACTTATATAGAATATAATCCAAAAAATTTAGCGGCAAGTGTCGACAAATTGGCGGACTCAATAGTAGATACAATTAAGGTTTACGATATCAAGAAAGATTTGCAAGTCAAAATGGCAGAAAGCAGGCTAAGTCAGTTTGAGTTTGAATTTTTGACTAACTTTGGTGGCCGTTCCCATTTTAATTTGTCAAAAAATACAGAAGATAAGTACTTTTATGCTCTTGCTCACCTATGCCATGCCGGTTTGGTGAGGTTAAGCGCAAAACCACAACAGGGAAACATTATTCAGTACTCCTACTATTGGACTCCCCTTGGTATTGCTGTTTTATACCATTTAAAAATTATTAAGAAAAAAAACTATGAATAATTGGATAAAGATCTACCGAAAAAACTTTCAAGATCATTTTCGCTACCCATAATTTTATTGCGGATTGCAGGCAGAAAGGGAAAAACACTTTCTCCCCTTTTGTAAAGGGGAGTCAGAGGGGTTAGTAAACTAAAAAAGAAAATAGAAGGAACTCCCCCTGACCCCCTCTTTTGTAAAGAGGGGGAATTGGAAATAGAATTCTTTTCGAAAGAGGGGGAATTTGAAAACCCCCTCAGTCGAGACTGTGTCATAATTCAAAAATAGGGGGTAGTCGCAGCCTTTAGGCTGCGTGGGATATATGAAACGCAAGCTAAAGCTTGCGGCTACCAAATATGTATTATGCACAATCTCGGCGGAGAGGATTGAGGTGGGGGGCATTAAGTGTCGTTATATTTTTATGCTCTGATTAATAGAGGGTTATCTGTGATAAAAAAGGAGAAAGAGAAAATGGATGTGATGGATGCGATCATGAGCCGGAGGAGTATCAGAAAGTATAAAACCACTCCGATTCCTGAGGAAGACCTGAATGCGGTTTTGGAGGCAGGGCGCTGGGCGCCGTCGTGGGCTAATTCCCAATGCTGGGAGGTGATCGTTGTTACGGAGAAAAAAATCAGGGAGCAGCTTTGCAGTGCTTTTGATCCGGCAGTACGGAATCCTGGTGTTGGGGCGATTTCCACCGCGCCGGTGGTTTTGGTGATGGCGGCCAAGAAAGAGCGCGCCGGTTATTATCATGGAAAAGCGGTTACCAAGTATGGCGACTGGTTCATGTTTGATCTGGCCCTGGCGATGGAAAATATTGCGTTGGCGGCCAACAACCGCGGTTTGGGGACGGTGATCCTGGGATATTTTGACCACGATGCAGTAGCCCGGATTCTTCGGGTGCCGGATGATTTTTTTGTGGTGACCATGAGCCCTTTGGGCTATCCGGATAAAATGCCTCAAACGCCGGCACGAAAGCCCATGACTGAATGCGCGTCTTATGAAAAATACGGCCAGCGTCTAAAACCTTCTTGAAATAAAGGCAAGCACAATCGAGGCGTATTGTTAAAAGGTGGGGGTGGAAATCGATGCACCTTAAAAGGTTAGGAGCTGTAATGAAAAAACACTTGTTAGTGATCTTTTTTTTAACCACCGTCATGGGTTGCGCGACCGCCAAACCGGCCCCGGTAATAAGTTCTTTAATAGACGCGGCGATACAGGGGAAAACAGATACTGCTCTGTCGTTAATTAAAGGAGGCGCGGATATTGAAGAAAGGACATCTGTCCACCAAACACCGTTAATGATGGCGGCGCTCGCCGGCCAAACACCCACCGTTAAAGTTTTGATTGATAATGGGGCGGCGCTTGAAGCGCGGGACAAATTTGGCCGCACGTCTCTGATGTGCGCTGTGCTTGGGGGCAATGCGGAAACGGTGCAGACATTACTCGAGCGAGGCGCTGATATAAACGCAAAGGATTATTCTGTGGCCACCCCTTATTTTATCGCATCGCAGACCGTTTATTTTTCGCAAACTCGCGCAGTGCTGGAAAGCAACCCACACCTTAAGATCAACACTTTTGATCTGACTCCTGAAGAATTCCAAAAAAAATGGAGCGAAACCCTGCGCGTCATTTTCAAGGATTTCGACGCAACCTGGGACAAACCATCGCCTGATAACAAGCGGCCTTTTTATCGGGCGAACGCCGGTGAGATGATGGCACTCATGATGGGCGAGTATCAGGATAAAGCTTATTGGGCATCAGTTGCACCGATAGTTAGTCGCGAAGCGCCGTACATTGTGTTTTTATTTTATATTGATAGTCTCATCGCGTTAACCAACCCCGGTCTTTCGGTTGACGAAAGAGAAAAAATAATTTCACACCTTAAGTTAACGGACAAGAATCCCGACTTCTCACAAAGAATAAACCATGTCATGGTTAATGGGATTGTTTATTCAATTGAAGTTCAGATGAGGGAAGGAACACCTTTTTATTTTTGCGCTTTTCCCCAGCAATAAGAAGTGCGAGGGTGAAAGATAGTTTCGCGGCCTAAATATCCTCATATTTGTTGGTGATTTTGCAGGCACGCATGAGAAAAAAATAGAGGGAGGCATTCATGATCAAAAATATTATCACAAAAATTTTTAGGTCCAAGCGCAAAAAGGTTGTTCATAGACATAATATTGCGAAATGGAAGGACGCTAAAGACCGACTGATTCCCAAGGTGTGGCCTGAATGCACACCGACATTTAAAATTGATAAAAATGATAAAATCTTCACGATAGGCACGTGCTTTGCGCGCAATATGGAAAACCACTTGGTTAAATTGGGATATCAGATTCCTATGCTGTCTTTTTCATCACCTCCTCAAGAATGGCCACATCGGCTAAATGGTATCTTAAATAAATATTCGCCTGCTTCTATTTTTCAAGAGCTGGATTGGTGTGAGCAGGTTTATCTGGAAGGTGGCCGGGTAACTGCTACAAATGTTGAGAAATTGTTATATGCATGTAAAAATAATCAATTTATCGATTTGCATCTTGCCGGTTTTATTCCGGTTACCAGGGAAAGGGCACTGGCACGTCGGCAGGAGGTGTATGATGTTTTTTCCAATTATTTTTCTTCACAGGTTGTCATTATCACCTTAGGCATGATTGAAGCATGGCAGGATCTGGAAACTCAATTAATTATTCAAAGAAACCCTTCCGAGGAAATGAAGAATGACACGCGTAGGTTTGTATTTAAGCGGTTAAGCTATCAGGAGTGCTATGATTATGTGCAAAATTCCATATCCCTGATTAGAAAATATTGTCCTGGTTGTAAAATTTTAATTGCTACTTCCGCGGTTCCGTTTAGAGAAACATTTTCAAATGAGGATGTTATTATTGCAAACACGTATTCTAAATCAGTTTTGCGCGCGGTGTGTGGAGAAATTATTAATAATAATATGAATATTGATTATTTTCCTTCATTCGAAATAATCAGTTTAACCAAAGATTGGCAGATATTTGAAGATGACATGCGTCATGTTTCCGATCACTTCGTAAAAAAAATTGTTAACCGGCTCTTCGAAGGTTATTTGTAATTTATATACGTTACGAACCTTATTTCTATTCCTGAACGGGACCAACTCATTGAAAGTTGCATTTTATCGCCCTGCTTTGTTGAAGCGGGATGTCACGCGCAAAAGGGAAACCGTAAAGGTTTATGCTCTTTAATTCGTTTGAATTTATCCTGATATTTCTACCACTAACCATCCTGGTTTTTTTTAAGTTAGGGAGTCTGGGGAAACATCGCATTGCACTATGGTGGCTGATGGGAGCATCACTATTTTTTTATGGTTGGTGGGATGCAGCATATCTTGTGTTGATCGTTGGGTCAATACTGTTTAATTACGCCTTGGGCATTGCGCTCGGCACTGTTAACCAACGACCGCAAAAAAAATGGATGCTTATTTTTGGTATCGTCGTCAACCTTGGCTTGCTTGGCTATTTCAAGTACGCTAATTTCTTTGTAAGCAATATCAATTTTATCGTAGACGGCAATTTTCATTATGCGTCCATTCTTCTGCCGTTGGCAATTTCCTTTTTTACTTTTCAGCAGATCGCCTATATCGTAGGTGTTTACCAGGATAAAGCTTTCGAGCACAATTTCCTCAATTATTGCTTGTTTATAACATTTTTTCCCAAGCTTATTGCCGGGCCCATTGTGCATTACCGTGATTTGATGCCCCAGTTTGCGAAAAAAGGTATTTATAATTTTAGTAGTCTTCATTTCACGGTCGGACTCTCGTTTTTCTTTATGGGGCTGTTTAAAAAAGTACTTATCGCTGATAGTATTTCTCTGTATACTACACCCGTATTTCACGCAGCCGAGCAGGGTATGAGGTTAACCTTTTTTGAGGCGTGGCTTGGGGCTTTGGCATATACCCTCCAAATTTATTTTGATTTTTCCGGTTATTCCGATATGGCGATTGGTATCGCCAGAATGTTCGGCATTCGGTTACCTCTGAATTTCAACTCTCCCTATAAAGCGGTCAATGTTATTGATTTCTGGCATCGTTGGCATATTACCCTCTCACAGTTTCTGCGGGATCATCTTTATATTCCCTTAGAGGGTAATCGCAGAGGCGAGGTGCGACGGTACACCAATGTGCTGATTACCATGACACTTGGTGGTTTATGGCATGGCGCCGGCTGGACATTCGTCGTTTGGGGGGCAGTGCATGGTTTTTATCTATCCATTAATCACTTGTGGCATGCCTTAAGGAGATATTTGGGTTATGATGTAAGCCATACTTATTGGTGGGGGCGTGGTTTGTCGCGGCTGATAACCTTTATCGCAGTAATGATTGCCTGGGTGCTTTTTAGGGCAGAGAGTTTGGAGGGGGCGAAGAGTATTTTTTTTGCCATGGCAGGAGGAAATGGGATTTTATTCTCTCCTCACTTTGTAACGCTACCGGCTGAATGGGGTGAAGCGGTTACGCTCATGATGACGTTAGTCCTGATAGTTGTCGCGGCTCCCAATACCCAACAAATTATGTATCGGTATATGCGAAATGCGAGTATGTATGCTCGTATTCTTTCGCCTTATCGGTTTGGTTTTGTCCAGTGGAGACCAACGCTTTTTTGGGCTTCGATTATGCTTTTTGTTACTTTGCGTTCTTTGTACTCCATGGCGGGGTCGGTTGTTGAGTTTCTTTATTACCAATTCTGATGAAGACGTTTTACAAAAAATATTTAAATTTATATTTTGGCGTATTAATCCCCATAGTGATTCTCAATCTGAGTTCCTTCGTTATCTTTGTTGCGAACCCCAAGCTTTTTTATTTCCGACCATGGGAGTATTTCGATGAAGTAGGATATCAATTCAAGGATTATGAAGCTTCATGGGCGGGTAAAGAGACGGGGGATACATCGCGGAGAAATTTTTTTTATTATCAGGATGCACACGTCACTAAAGTGACGGTAGACAAAGATGGATTTAGAACTAATTATAAAAAAGCGCGTCAGTATCCGATCCTGGTATCCGGGGATTCAGCCATATTCGGAAGCGGCCTCAGTGATAATGAGACAATGCCGTGGAAGTTGTCTGAACTGCTGGATATCCCCGTGTTTAACGGTGGCAGATCGTCATTGTTTAACACGTTAAAGAGGAAAGACTTATTGAACGTTGCAATCGTGATTGATTGCCGCAAAGAGCGGTTGGTAAAAGGAGAGGTGTTTGATGATTACGGTTATAAAAAAGGAGATGATTATTCTCCGTTAACGAAAAAAGATAAGCGCATCAAAGATATCATTAAGGTCATCCCAGGGAAAAGATACTGGGCAACTTCAATAATTTTCAGAACCATAGAAAGAATAAAAAATGACCTGGTAGTTTATCTGAGCGACAAGGAAGATCAAATCAGGTTGCGTAATTTTATTATGACTGCAAAAAATTTGGATGACGCCGTACATGCAATCGTGAAAAGAAAAGGGGAGTTAACTGATTTGGGTAAGAGGTATATTTTTGTCGCTATTCCTGAAAAACAGACAGTGTATGAGGACAGAGTCGATAAATTTACCAGAAATTATATTACTATATTGACGAGAAGATTGCTGGATAACGGCGTTGAAACTATTAATTTACTCGATGCTTTTTCCAAAAATAGAGATGAGCCTTTGTTTCATCCTTATGATAGCCACTGGAATTCAAAAGGAACGGCAATAGCCGCCGGGGAAATTTCGCATTATTTGAACTGTTCAAAACGCGCAATAAGGAACCGCACCTAAGCGGTATTCCTCAGATTATGAGGCACTGTTCCGAAAATATGTACGAATGCTGCGGTAAGCATAGTGTAATTTTGATACCAAGTCGCCTTCATTTGCATATCTTTGTTGTCTCCTCGTCAGTTTTCGTAAATCGTAAAAAGTTAAACGTAAGGTGTTAAAACACCTCACACTTCACGTCTCACTTTTCACGTTTTGATCGTCCCTGACTCGATCTGCTTTTGAATGCAACTTGGTATGAGGAGAGGTTGACTTTATGGGGAGCGTGGGCCGAAAGATTAAAAGACTTTTTAATACTCTTGTCGGAAAGGATTTTTTCCCAAGGATTGATTGTCAGTGCAAGAAAGAGCGACTCGGTTCTAAATACTGTGGATGGGAGGTTGCGGTAGAAAAAATTAAAAAAGATTCGGTAGTTTATTCTTTTGGTGTAGGGGAAGATGTTTCTTTTGATATAGAACTGATTAATCGATTCGGAGTAGTTGTTCACGCATTTGACCCGACACCACGTTCAATAAATTGGGTGCGAGCGCAGGATTTTTCTGACAACTTTGTTTTACACGAATATGGTGTGGCTGATTTCGATGGCGAAGTTTTTTTTAATCCACCAAGGAATCCTAAAGGCATTTCGTATACTATTCTTGATAGACCTTCGACAAAGAAATACGCAATTACTGTACCAGTGAAAAAATTAGAAACCATAATGAGGGAACTCGGACATAATACAATTGCTGTTCTTAAGATGGACATTGAAGGCGCGGAATACCAAGTTATTGAGGACATGGCTGCATCTTCTATCCGGCCGGCGCAGGTATTAGTCGAATTTCATCATAAGTTTCCCGGTATAGGCTTCAAGAAGACCAAGGATGCGGTAAAGCGACTCAGAGCAATGGGTTACGGTCTCTTCTCAGTTTCCGGTTCCGGAAAAGAGTTTTGTTTTATACTCAAGGCGAGCGTATAAATTGCCGGAGCCACGGCACTGAATAATGGTTAAAAAAAATAACTCATCCACAAAAAAGCGCTGTTGGGTTGTTTCAGGAGGAGGTTGGTTCCCAACAGGGTGAAGCCGCCAAATTCTGTGCCCCGTTCGCCAAGGAGTATAGTACCGCCAAGGGTGATTTGCACGTCTTCCATGATGTCCCAAGTCGCGCGGGGCTGAAGTACGGCTGAAGGATCAGCCAGGTTGGTGATTGCAGTGAAATAGACGTTAAAGAGGGGGTGGAGCTCTGACATGATATGCGCGCTCAAATAAGTACGGCCCACAGTAAAGAGTTCACCGCGAGCCAGGCGTTCGGAAATGTCAGGGTTCGTTAAACTATCCGCATAAAGGTTGTGGCTGAGTCCGTTAAAATAAAACTCAAGGAAGCCATACCAATTTTTTTCCTTCCATACCCAGGAATAGTCAATATTCGCTACCAGGGAAACGTAACCATTGGTAGCGCTGTCTTCGTCCAACAATGTTCCGATAAGATCCAGACGCCACGCCGCGTCTTTGACGTAGCCAATGATTCCCAGACCGAGAATCGTGTCTTGGTAGTGTTTGGCTGCTACCAGGTCGACTTCAGTGGTCTTCCTCTTTAGGTGGAGCTTTATTGCCAGGGACGAGTGATCCCATTCTAGATTGCGGGTGTTTGGATTTCTCCTCGGCACACAGAGAAACTGCACATCACCTGAGCGCTTGAGGGGCACTTGGATGGAGACGAGGTCATCGCCGATCTTATAGTCCCGTTCGATGTCGGTAGGGGAGAAAGGGTTAAACAAGTCCAGGGGGTTAAACAATAAACCGTTGCCCCAGGTTATTGCCTGCCTGCCGATGCGGACAACGCCCCATTGTGGCTGGAGAGTCAGGGAAAGTCGATCGAGACGATGGTAAATGAGATAGTTTTTATTTGCGTCAAGGGTTTTGGTTAAGTCCATGAGCCTTCGATTATCTTCGACCCGGCGCGAGAAAGGAGAATCACTTTCGAAAAAACCGGGATACAGGTGCGACAAGGCTTTTGTTTTTCGACGAGTATCGCCGCCGGAAATAATTATTTCATAATGCGCTTCAATATAACCGCCGGAGCCGAAAAAGAAATTGGTTTTCAAGCGGCCTTCGGCGCTTCCATCATAGTAGCGGCCGGTGCCGACAGGCTGGTACAGTGAGTCACTGTCAACCCATGCAACTGATCCCCGAACCTTGACGTGGCCTCCCCACGTATTCTCAATCGCGTTATACCAGGGTGGAGAGGAGAGGGGATCGCTGGCGAGGTTGAGTACGAAGTGATTTTCCGGAGAGAGGGAAAATGCGTGCGCAGTGCAGGGGTCGAGTGGTTCAAAAATAAGCCCGATGAAAAAAAATCCGGTAAGAACAGCGATTTTTTTCATACGCCTAAGGGTCACGGGATTAACCTCATCATGAGTTAGTGGTTTCGTATCTGGTCGTCTGCTACTAGGCCATCCCGAAGATTTATAAGGCGACGCGCGAAATCCATTACCATTTTATCGTGGGTAGAGAAGATAAAAGTGATGTTCTTTTCTTTATTCATTTTTCGCATCAGTTCCAGTAATCCTCTTCCGGTCTTGGAATCGAGGTTGGCGGTTGGTTCATCTGCCAACAAAATCGAGGGATGAGAAACAATCGCCCGGGCCACAGCTACTCGCTGTTGTTGTCCTCCGGAGAGTTCGGAGGAACGCCGGTTGTGCATTCCTGCCAATCCCACTTCCTCGAGAATGGAAAGCGCCCGTTTCCGGCGCTCGCGCTGGTTTATTCCCTGAAGGAGCATCACGTATTCCACGTTCTCGGCGGCTGAAAGAACAGGGATAAGGTTGTACGCCTGGAAAACGAACCCGATTTTATGTAACCGCAGCATAGCAAGATCTGATTTACTCATGGAGGTAACTACGTTCCCGTCCACGACGATGTGCCCGGAATCAGCGGTGTCCAAGCCACCGATGAGATTGAGAAGGGTGGTTTTTCCTGATCCCGAAGGGCCGGCAATGGCGATAAAGGCTCCCTTTTCAATCATCAGGGTGATGCCATTTAGTGCCGGGACAGCAAGGTGGTTTTGATGGTAGCTTTTTTTTACGTCTACACATTCAACGATACCCATGATAGTTCTCCTTCGTATGTGGGGTCAGCGTTACCGCTCAACCCAACCAATCACGTGTGAGCAAGCGCCTCGACCGGGGTAAACCGGGCGGCTTTGGTTGCCGGGTAGATACTTATTGCCAATCCCAGGGCAAAGATTACCACGTTTGCCAAGATAATATCCTGACCATGCATGAGAGGATAGATTACCCGCGGAAGTCCAAAATATTCTGCGCCCGCGCCCAGTGCGGCAAGATTGATTCCGGTTTTATTGAGTAGTAAGATACTTGACAGACCAAGGGTGTTTCCGACCGCCATGCCCAAAAAAAGCAAAAAAAGGGATTCTAAAAGTACCCCTTTGATAATCCACCACGGTTTCATGCCCAAAGCGGAAAACAGCCCGAATTCTCTGATCCTTTCAAATACCGCCATGAGCAAAGTATTGACGATACCAAAGCCCATGGCAATAAAGACCACCACATACCAGATAAAAATCCATCCATCCATGAGCGATAGGTAGGCGGTCATAATGGGAAGCAGTTCCCGCCAGGTTTCCACGGCATAGAAGGACGGCAGGGCGGTTTTTAATGCCTCGGTCACCTGATCAGCGTTTTCGCGGGTTGGCAAAACAATAGAAACTTCGGAAATGCTGTTCTGAACCTTGAGCATTTTTTGAGCGACCGCTTTATTGATAAAGACAAATTCTTTCTCCGTTGTTTCTAAATCCGCTCGAAAGATTCCCGTAATCCGGAAGGCCCGGGAAGCAATCTCCTGGTTGGTATCTTGGGACATGAGAACCAGTTTGCGGCCCAGTTTGGTTTCAAATTTATCCACAAGCGCTTTTCCCACGATAATGCCATTGGTGTCGTCAGGTGACAGATAGGTGCCCTCAGTTACTGCTTTTCCGATAAAAGAGATTCGGGCTTCGGATTGAGGGTCAATGCCGACCAGGACAACGCCGGCCGAATGTCGGGCGTTGTTGGCGATAGCATTCACCCGGATTCGCGGAGACCACAGGGCTCCTTCAGGAAGGAGTTTCATAAGTGCCGTCTTTACTTCCGCCGGGTTGGTCATGCTGTTTTCGATGACCGGATCCTTTCGGTATTCATAGTGATGAATCTGAATATCGCCGGTCAGGGTGGCAATGGCGTTAGATACCATAAGATCGATCATTCCCCGGTCGAACGCGCTTACGAATAACATGCTCCACACCCCAATGACCACCGCAATGGTTATGATCATTGTTCTTCGAGGATTGCGCCAGATGTTCCGCCATGCTAATCGAAGGTGCATACGTTTCTCTCTGACAACGAGGGTTGTTGATTTGATAACCCCCCCGCTGTGAAAAAAGGGGTTTTTTTTATCGTGATTTTTTATTCGCTACACATAGGTTAAAGCCTCAACCGGTCGAAACCTTTTCACCCGTAATGTGGGATAGAGAGCGGTTATAATTGTGATAATCAATACCGCACACGGTCCGACAGAAATTGAAAGGAGAGAAAGCTGCGGGTACAACCGCCCGGAGACACCAAAGGGGGCCATGATTTCGGATAAGCTCTTGCCGAGGTCAATGCCGTGCACCTGAAAATACCAGGTAATGAGGCCCCCAAGAGTAATGCCAATAGCAATACCAAACAGGGTTATGATGGTTGATTCAAACAAAAGCAGTTTGCTGAGTCGCCGGGGCGTGGTGCCGATAGCCATCATAACGCCAAACTCGCGTGTCCGCTCGAAAATTGCCATAAGAAAAGTGTTGAGAATGCTAAAGGCAACTACAAAAATGAGGAGCAGATACAAAATGATACCACTGACGAGATCGATGGAGATGCCTTGATATAAACCCGGCATGAGTTCTTTCCAGTCCAAGACAACGAGCGAATGGGTTCTGTCGAGGGTCGAGAGTTTTTCCGCAAGCGCGCGCTTGGTCTCAGCTACCGTTCCTAACGAGGTACAGATTGCCACCACTTCGTGGACCGCGCCACCCATGGTGAATACAGTTTGGAAAAACGAGAGCGGAACCTGAATTGCACTGCGGTCAAATTCATCCTGGCCGGATCGGTAGATTCCCGTGACCGTGACCGCAGTGGCGGCAATAGAACCGTCACGGCCCTGACCGAGAATGGTAAGTTCGTCTCCCGGGCGCACGCGGAGATTCTGAGCGAGTAATTCTCCTACCAGAGCCTGGTTGGTGTCGTCAGCGGAAAGATACCTTCCTTTACGCAGAATACGGGTAATGGTTGATACCCGTGCCTCCCGCTCAGGATCGATACCCACCACCACTGCGCCGTACGTACGAGTTTTGGATGATAGTAATGCGAATGTCGTGGCGCGATACGAAAAGGCCTCGACCCCGCGGGTTTTATTGAGCAGACTGCCTACCGCAGCAGGATCGGGTACCACGAGGCGGACCTCTTTTTTCTCATTATATCCTTCTGCCTGCACCTGCAGGTGACCGGTATGGATCTTAACGGCAGTATTAATCATGACTTCATAACTACCAAACTGAAACGAAAGCATGAAGACGAGAAGCATGCTGGCAAAAGCGATTGCCGCTATCGTCAGAACGGTGCGCCGCCGGTTTCGCCATACATTTCGCCAAGCCATTTTGATGTCAATAGACACGGTTTCTTACCTCCTGGGGGTTTTGAGGGCGGAGAGGGTAAAAACATCATCCGGAAGATCGTCGGCAAAGGCAAGATCATGATATTCCACCACCGTATACTCATCCGGAGTTTCCGCTTTTTGCATCTTCATGACCCGGGGGTAGAGTTTACCGCCAAGCATTTGAATGTCGTAGAAGTCCAACGCTTTGACCAGAATATAATCCTCATCGTAAAATTCTTCGCGCAGAAAAATGAGGTCCTCCCGAATCTTGAGTTTCTGTAAACCCCACACTACCGGAGCATCGGGTTTCGGGACCGACGTAATGAGATACACTGTTTTCCCTTCATGCGTCTCTGTTCCGGTAAGGGTATGGGTGTAATCATCAAGCAAACTATCCGATTTCGCCAGGTCATTGTTGGAAAAATCCGATCCCATCCATGATTGCGACATCATGGAAGGGGGAACTTTGATGACCCGGTTGATTTTGGGGTTGTACATCCACATCTCCCGGCCTTTTTTGAGGGTTCCGTTGCCTTCGTCTTTGGGGGGCGCGGTAATGGTAAAGAGGCTGTCTTTTTCTCCCTTAGTCCAAGCTTTGATCGTATAGCTGCGTTTCCAGTCCGGACGCTGAATCGTCATTGACACGGTAGCGATTGATGCTTTCCCGCGCCAATAATTGAAGCTGTCATTGACAATCGTTTGAGCGTCTTGTGCAGGAGCGGTCCCCACCACGATCAAACACAGGAGGAACGAAAGGGGGTATATCATGATAATCTTCTCCTTCATGGTTTTTTCGCATCACGATGAGTAGGGTTTTTGCGTGAAAGCCTTCATGTGTCTGATTTAACTGTTAAACCCCGGACAAGAATTTCCATATAATTCTTGGCGGTTGCCAGTGGATCAAAGTTATGGTCGAACCACGCTTGCAAGAGCAAGGCATCCCAGGTTCCCACCAATCCGGCAGCAATCGATGACGGATCAGCGTCCGAGCGGAATTCACCACGGGCGATTCCTTCCTGTATCAAGGAAGCTACAATACGGCGGAACTCTTGGTAGCTTTGCTGGAATGCTTTTTTAAAATTTCCTCGTATTGACGATGATGCTGATGCTGACCAAAACTCCATGGAAAGCGTGTAGATGTCTTTTATCTCTTCCCAGGATTTCATCAGCGCATCATTCATGGTTTTGAGTCGCTCGGTAACGGATCCTCCTAATGAGGAAATGCTCACCATGGTTTTTGAAGCAAATTCGCGGGTATACCATTCGAATACAGCAAAAAAGAGATCCTCTTTACTCTTAAAGTACTCGTAGATGGTTCCTTTGCCGATAGCGGCCTGAACCGCAATTTCGTTCATGGTCGTTCCGGAGAATCCTTTTCGGGCAAATATGATTACGGCTGCTTTGATAATATGATTTTTTTTGTCTTTTTTGGATTTTTTTTCTTTATCTCCAGGCGTGATTTTTTCCATATAATGACTGTCAGGTCGGAATAAAAAATAAGTAATTTAATAGAGTTATTAAATAAATTATTATAAAATTGACTGATTAGTCATAATTATTGCCAAAGAGTTTCTGTGTGTCAAGGGAAATCGGGAACGCCTTCCGCAGGCTCACATTTTATTTGCTCCGCCCTGATTTTAAGAACTCTTGTCTCGACTCGGGGATTGTGGCAAGGATGGAAAGTTGCTGGAAATTTTTTCCTCAAGAAGGATGAGTGTTTTTTTGCGCTGTCGTGAATCCTTGCATACAATTTATTTCTTGACATTTCTCCCAAATAATTTAACATTTTAAACTTTGTTTTATTATCACAAGACAAGGAGATCATCGCGATGTCAATGACAAAATATTTATTTACCTCGGAATCGGTGACCGAGGGCCACCCGGACAAAGTGGCTGACCAGATTTCGGATGCGATCCTGGATGCGATCATTGAGCAGGACCCCAAAGGAAGGGTAGCATGCGAGACTTTGGTTACCACCGGCTTAGCGTTTATCGCGGGTGAAATTACTACCGAGTGCTATGTGGACATGCCGCAGATTGTCCGGCAAACGATCAAGGATATAGGCTACAATAGCTCGGACATGGGTTTTGACTGGGAAACCTGCGCGGTAGTTACTTCTATTGATCAACAGTCGCCGGATATCGCTCTGGGCGTGAATGAAAGCAACGAACATGAGCAAGGGGCTGGGGACCAAGGACTTATGTTTGGGTTTGCCTGTGATGAGACCGAAGACCTTATGCCCATGCCCGTGTACTATGCTCATAAAATAACCGAACGTTTAGCGGAGGTGCGGAAACAGGGAATTCTTCCTTTTCTCCGTCCTGACGGTAAGTCTCAGGTCACCATTGAATATGAGGAAAGTAAGCCGGTTGCGGTTAATACCGTGGTCGTAGCTGCGCAGCATTCTCCTGACGTAGCCTATAATACGTTGCGAGAGGCAATTATTGAGGAAGTGGCAAAAAAGGTCATCCCCGCGCATTTGATCTCGAAAGAAATAAAATATTATATTAACGCCACCGGAAGGTTTGTGGTGGGCGGGCCTATGGGAGATTGCGGGCTCACCGGTCGAAAGATCATTTGCGATACCTATGGAGGGCAGGGCAGTCACGGTGGGGGATGCTTTTCCGGAAAAGATCCTTCCAAGGTTGATCGAAGCGCGTCGTACATGGCCCGGTATGTTGCGAAAAACATTGTCGCCGCTGGTTTAGCCCGCGTCTGTGAAGTTCAGATCGCCTACGCGATCGGCGTGGCGCAGCCGGTTTCCGTGATGATCAATACCAACGGAACCAGCCTGATTCCTCCGGACCGGATTGCGGAATTAGTCCGAAAGCATTTCGACTTACGGCCCAAGCCGATTATCAATTACCTTAATTTACTGCGGCCGATTTACAAAAAGACTGCGGTCAACGGACATTTTGGGCGCAAGGATCCTGACTTTACCTGGGAACATCTGAATATGATTGAAAAACTTAAAAGTGATGCCGGATTGTAAGGAATATACCATGAAATATGACATCAAAGATTTAAGCTTAGCGAAAAAGGGAAGCCTCCGGATTGAATGGGCCAACCAAAACATGCCGGTGTTGAACCTCATTCAGCAGCGGTTTAAAAAAGAAAAACCACTTAAGGGAATCAAGCTCTCCGCCTGCCTTCATATAACCACTGAGACCGCGAGCTTGGCGCAAACGCTTAAAGCCGGCGGAGCCGAGGTGATGCTCTGCGCGTCCAATCCCTTAAGCACGCAGGATGATGTTGCCGCCGCTCTGGTAAAGGATCATCAGATCCCGGTGTTTGCGATTAAGGGGGAGAACAATAAGACGTACTATAACCATATCAACGCGGTCTTAGACCAAAAACCGACTATTACCATGGATGATGGCGCTGACTTGGTTTCAACCGTCCACGCGACTCGGAAGGCGCTTGCGCAAAATATTATCGGAGGAACGGAAGAAACGACAACCGGGGTTATTCGTCTTCGGAGCATGGCGGAGAGAGGCGTGCTTAAATTTCCTTTGATTGCGGTCAACGATGCTGATACCAAGCATTTTTTTGATAACCGCTATGGCACCGGTCAAAGCACCATTGATGGTATCATCCGGGCAACCAACCGGCTTTTGGCGGGGAGTGTTTTTGTGATATGCGGCTACGGATGGTGCGGTAAAGGCGTTGCCATGCGCGCGCAGGGGATGGGCGCAAATGTTATTATCACTGAAATTGATCCTTTGCGGGCGTTGGAAGCAGTGATGGATGGGTATCGGGTAATGCCGATTGCTGAGGCGGCTTTGATCGGAGATATTTTTTGCACGGTTACCGGAGATATGAGCGTCATCCGCGAGGAACATTTTAAGAAAATGAAAGACGGGGTCATTATTTGTAATGCCGGTCATTTCAATGTGGAGCTCGAACTCGCGCGCAGAGATAAAAAGGGGAAGTTGGTCGGTGGTCTGCAAAAGATAGCCAAGAAAAAACGGGTGATTCGAGACGATCTTGAAGAATACACGCTTTCGAATGGAAAAAAGATTAACCTCCTCGGAGAGGGGCGTCTGGTAAATTTAGCCGCTGCGGAAGGACATCCTTCGAGTGTCATGGATATGAGTTTTGCAAATCAGTCTCTGGCTTCCGAATATCTTGCGAAACACGCACGCGGGTTAAAGTCTCAGGTTTACCCAGTCCCCAAAGAGATTGACCGTGAAATCGCCCGACTTAAATTAAAGAGTATGGGCATTTCGATTGACACTTTATCCGCGGAGCAAAAAAAGTACCTCGCCTCCTGGGAGATGGGAACCTAAAAAAAGTTAAACGTTAAAAGTGAATAGTGAATAGTTAAAACAGAAAGCAAGAAAACAAACACCTTATCAGTCCAGGGGCTGGTAAGGTGTTTGTTTTTTGTTTTTTTGTCAACCGATTGAGGAGTTAAACGTTTTATGATATGAGAAAATCAGGTTTTTTGACTATTGGAGCGAAAGGGTTGCAAGGAGTTGGAACCTGAGAAGAAAAAAGCGCTGAACGGATTTCTGGCAGCAATCGAAAAAAAGGCTTTTACCATGGTGTATTTCGCCGTTGGCAACAGCGAGGATGCGCTTGATTTGGTGCAGGAGACCATGCTTACGTTTGTCCGCTTGTACTCAAACCGGCCAGAGGAAGAATGGAAAATGCTTTTGTACCGCATTTTACATAGCCGGATTACCGATTGGTACCGCCGGACCGCTGTTCGAAAAAGGCTTCAGCAATGGTTTGGTTTTGCGAAAGAGGACGAGAAAGAAAATTCTCCGGAAAACCTTGTTAAAAGTTCAGATATCTCGCCTGCGGAGCTGGTTGAAAAAAAAGAATTTAATGCTGCCTTAGAAAAAGCGCTAAGCCGGTTACCCGCTCGGCAGCAGCAAGCATTTTTGCTACGTGCTTGGGAAGGTATGGGAATTAAAGAAGTTGCTTTAGCGATGAAATGTTCAGAAGGGAGTGTCAAAACTCATTTTTCCCGGGCGGTTCACACCCTTCGTACTATTTTGGAGGACTTTTTACCATGAGTACTAATGGCAATGGGAACAAGGGGGAGGAACGGTTTCTCAACGAAGTAAAGCAAAGCTTGGATGCGAGGGCGGAAAGCATTGATGAAAAAATTCTGCTCCGTTTGCGGAAGATTCGACACCAGGCAATACTTGAAGCAGAAGGAAGAAAAAAAGGAGTATTTTTTTTCCCGCGGTGGATTCAGACAGGCGCCCTTGCCACTGTCGCGACAGCGGTAGTATTGGTTGTGGTTTGGTTTTATAGTCAACGGCCTGCGTTTTTCTTAAAGAACCCGGAAGACTTTGAAATTGTCTCTTCCCAAGATCAGATGGAGCTGTATGAAAATTTGGACTTTTATCAATGGCTGGCGGCTTCTGATAGTCGCGGTTAGTCTTTTAGTAATAACAGTATTTCCTCCGATAACCGGCGCTCAGGCGGAAACCGATTTTCCCGATATGGAGTTAATTGAGTTTTTAGGTGACCTTGACGCAAAAGATGAAGATGGTTTTGAGCTTTTGCAATTTATTGATTCTGCCGGTACTGGGGAATCGTCTCAAGACACCAACGGGGAGGCGCAGAATGAAAACGAAGATAACACCACGCAAGGAAAAACCCATGATAAATAAAAAAAAGGTGGCAATCGTAGCGGTCATTGTGTTTTTAGAGGTTGCGCTTGCTCCAGGGCAAAGCGCTGCCGTAACCTGGGATCAGCTTACTTCCCAGGAACAGGAGATTTTAAAACCGTTTAAAGGACGTTGGGAAGAGTTTTCATCGGAACGTCAGGAACGGCTCCGCAAAGGAGCGGAACGGTGGCAACGCATGCCTTCGGAGGAGCAAAAGCAAGTCAGGGCTCGCTTTCGGCGGTGGCAGAACCTTTCTCCTGAACAGAAGGAACGGGTTCGTACCCGCTACCAAGAATTTCGTAAGCTTCCCCCGGAGGAACAGGAAAAAATCAGAAGCCGGTTCAGGTGGTTTCGGAGCCTACCGGCTGAGGAACGTCAGGAACTCCGGGAAAAGTGGCAAAACATGTCACCGGAGGAGCGTCAGCGAACGAGGGAAAATTGGAACTCCCAGCAACCCGGGGGATGGTCAGGGGGTGGTCGTGGTCGAAGGTGATAAAAATTATCCTCCTTGTGTCAACCGATGTTGGGTTTGTGCGTTTTATCACGCAGGTATGATTTAAAAAACCACATTAACGAACAAGGAGGTATGTATGAAAAAATTTTTTAAGATTAGCCTGATGATTATGGTGCTTGCTTTTGTTTGTCTGGGGGATGCCTTGGCAGGCACCAATGACCCCAGAATTCAAAATCGAATGGAAAATCAACAGGCACGGATCGAACAAGGTGTTAATACCGGCCAATTAACTCCCTGGGAAGCGGGGAGACTCGAAAGACAACAATCAAGGATTGGACGAACCGAGGAAAGAATGAAATCCGACGGATGTTTAACGATAAGAGAAAGAGCGAGGCTTCACAACCGATTAAACAACTCCAGCCGACATATTTATCGGCAAAGACATGATGGGCAGGGAGGTCGAAGATAGTCCCTTCTTATCTGAGAAATTTCATTTTCATTGTCATTTTTTTAAACAGCAAAAGCGATTCGCCTCAGCGCTTTTGCTGTTTTTTTGGGGTGACTCAAATGGTATTGACTCACACCAATCCAAAGCCTATAATCTTCTATAAAAAACGCTATACTTTAAGAGCTTATTAAAAAATTAATCAAGCACACCATGAACTTAAAAACAATCGACACCCTTCCCGACGAAACCCTCGACACCATGTTCCAGGGAAAGCTCAAGGTGATCCAGAAGAAGAACGGCTACCGGTTTTCTCTTGATGCGGTTATTTTAGGCCGACTGGCTCAGGTTTCATCGGAAGACCGGGTAATTGACCTCGGCACGGGCTGCGGGATTATTCCCCTTATTCTTGCTGCGACCACTCAGGCAAAAGAGATTGTTGGCGTGGAAATTCAGGAGGAGCTGTCTGAAGTAGCTCGACGCAATGTTACTCTCAACGGCCTGCAACATACTGTAACTATTATAAAGGAAGATTTAAAAAATCTTCCCTCTCGTTATCCGGCGAGTTCCTTTGATGTTATTGTTACCAACCCTCCTTTTCGGAAACGCGCAACCGGGAGAATAAACCCCCAGGAGCAGAAATCCATTGCCCGTCATGAAATCGCTATCTCCCTCCAGGAGATGCTGAGGGTCGCTTACTTTTTATTAAAAACTCAGGGGAAGTTTTTTTTGATTTATCCCGCGTTTCGTTTGGTTGAGCTCTTTTACGAGATGAAAGCGTGTGATTTAGAACCAAAGACCTTACAGTGTGTCCATTCCCGGGTTAATACTCCGGCAAAGATGGTTTTAGTGGAAGGAATTAGGGGTGGAGGGGTTGAGCTTCAGGTAAAAGAACCGCTTATCATTTATGACACGAAAGGAAAATACACCGAGGCTCTCCAGAAGGTTTACTCATTCGCTTTATAATTGACAAACTGAACGCTTTTTCGAAACAAATTCTTTAACCGCGTCCGCAATTCCTCATCTTTTAAAATTGCAACTTCTTTTTCAATGTCGTCCTCAACCGTATCGTCAAGCTCAACATCTTTCCATACGGGTAAACTCGCCTTTTCCGAACTTTCCTGGGAAGGAGAATGAATTTCCCCGATTTGGAAACGAATCTTTTCTACCAGGGGTGAGCCCATCATCTGGTTTAGTTTTTCTTTTATTTGTCCTTCTAAAAATGTCAACTGGTGCATCCAGATAGAGTTATCCACCGTAACCCAGAGGGTGTGGTCTCTGAATCCTCTCGGCTGGGAGTGGCGGGATATCCGCGTTCCTACCGCCTCTTCCCAGATGTCAAAGACCCGGAAACCTTTTAGTCTGGAATCCAGTTTTCGTCTTTGAAAGAGCGTATCAAGGATCGTTTTAATGGCTTCCACTTATTTGTCCTTGAATACCGCACCGGTACTGGCGGACATAACCTGCTGAGCGTAACGGTACGCGTATCCTTCTTTAATTTTAGGAGCAGGAGGTTTCCAGGAGGCTTTCCGTTTATTGAGCGTTGCTTGATCAACCTGCAAGCTGATCTTTTTTGCCGGGATATCAATCTCAATAATATCCCCTTCCTTGACCAATGCGATAAGACCGCCTTCTGCTGCCTCAGGTGATATATGGCCGATCGCTGCTCCGCGGGTACCCCCGCTAAAACGGCCGTCAGTAATAAGGGCTACATCTTTATCTAAACCCATGCCGGCTATGGCGGAGGTTGGGGTAAGCATCTCGCGCATTCCCGGGCCGCCTTTGGGGCCTTCGTAGCGGATCACTATGACATCCCCTGGCTTAATTTTTCCTCCCAGGATTGCTTTTACTGCTTGTTCTTCCGCATCGAAAACCCGTGCTTTTCCCTTATTGCGCATCATTTCAGGGGCCACGGCTGACTGCTTTACCACTGCTCCATCCGGAGCCAGGTTGCCGCGAAGAATAGCGATACCGCCAACAGGATGATAAGGGTTATCAATTTTTCTGATCACGGTATAATCTCTTACCTTAATATTTTTAAGATTATTTTTTACGGTTTTCCCGGTTACAGTAAGAGAATTCACATTGATAAGACCCTTTTTACTCAACTCCGCCATGACAGCCGGAATTCCTCCGGCTTCATTGAGGTCTTGGAGGTGATGAGAACCAGCCGGGCTTAACTGGCAGAGATGGGGAGTTTTGGTGCTGATCTTGTTGAGTAAATCCAGGTTGAGGGAAATTTTCGCTTCATGAGCAATGGCCGGCACATGGAGGATGGTATTGGTGGAACAACCCAAGGCCATATCTACGGTAAGCGCATTCTCAAATGCCTTCATGGTGGCAATATCGCGGGGACGGATTCCTTTGTCAACCAGCTCCATTATTTTCATTCCCGCGGTTTTCGCTAAGCGAATCCGGGCCGCGTAGACCGCGGGAATAGTGCCGTTACCGGGAAGGCCCAGACCTAACGCTTCTGTCAAGCAGTTCATGGAATTCGCGGTAAACATTCCCGCGCACGAACCGCATCCCGGGCACGCGCATTCTTCCAGATTTTTTAGTTCTTCTTTCGAGATACGGTTGGCCTTTAGTTTTCCTACGCCCTCAAAAACGGTGATCAGGTCAACATCCTTCCCTTGATGACGTCCGGCCAGCATTGGTCCTCCGCTGATCACAATAGCCGGGATATTGAGCCGTAAAGCCGCCATCAGCATTCCCGGAACGATTTTATCACAATTGGGAACCAGGACCACTCCGTCGAAGGGATGCGCCCGCCCCATGACTTCTACGGAGTCGGCGATGAGCTCGCGGCTGGGAAGGGAGTACTTCATGCCCTCGTGATTCATGGCAATACCATCGCAAATGCCGATAGTGGAAAACTCTACTGGTGTTCCTCCGGCCATGGAGACACCGGTTTTTACCGCCTTGACAATAGTGTTGAGGTGGATGTGTCCGGGGATAATCTCATTAGCGGAATTGACAACACCAATAATCGGTCGCCGGATCTCTTCATCAGTGTAACCCATGGCTTTAAATAAAGCCCGATGGGGCGCTTTTTCTAATCCTAATTTCATCTGGTCACTGCGCATTGATTATTCCTCCCTTTTAAGGATTTGCAGGCTTCGTCATTTAAATTATGGAAAAAAGAGTCCTCATTAAGAGTAGTAAAAAGCATCTTTTCGAAAATATTATAAAATTCTCTTTAAAAATAATCAAGAAAAAGGGTATCCCCTTTTTCAAATCCCAGACAAGGGGGTGTTCTTTCGCCGTGGTTTGAGCTGTCTTTTGAGGATTGCATGGGATAAGCAATTTTCGCTATTTTCCCGCCTTCATAGGCTAACCCAACCAAAAAAATCTTTCCAATTTAGTCTCTAAAATTGCCGATAAAGAAATTTAATCAAAAGCACTGAACTTTTTTATTTGGATAAATTATTCTACTTCTGTAATTTATTGTATAGCCACGCAATTATCACCCCGCCAATACCAGCGTCAAAAAACCCCCAAATGCCACCAAGAATACTTCCCCACAATGTTGCTTTATAACCAATATAAATTGAGGACATGAGTGTTACCCATGCGCTCCCCCAGTTACAAAACATAACCGTTAAACCCAAAAGAAACATACCCGCTCCCCAAACAATCCCAAGTGAAAGTCCGAACGCACAAACATGTAATTTTGCCATATCGCTACCTCCTTAAGTTTAAAATGGTATAAAGTTCATTTGCGTACCCACAGATATTTCAACAAAGTCTATCATCCTGAAGCGCTTTCTTTTTTATTTCAACCGTTTCAGTGAAGCGCTTATAAACATTGGTAAATCGCCCGGATGTCTACTGGAGATCAAATTGCCGTCTTCAACAACTTCCTGATCCAGAAATTGCGCGCCAGCATTTTTTATATCCTGACTAATTGATTTCCAGCCGGTGACCTTGCGCCCATTTAAAACCTGCGCGGTTATGAGGAGCTGTGGTCCATGGCAGATAGCAAATACCGGCTTGTTACTCTTGAAAAAATTTTTAACAAATTCCACGGCAGCCTCATCCACTCTTAAATGATCGGGCGAATAGCCTCCGGGAATAAGGAGGGCGTCAAAATCTTCTACTGCAACGTCTTTCAATGCCTTGTCTATTTTGACCTTCGTTCCCTTGGTTTTGCCTTTTACGCTGGTGTTTCTCTTTAATCCTATGTGAGTACGCTGGTGTCCGGCAGCCTTAAAAGCCTTGGCCGGCTCGGTATATTCCGAGTCCTCAAACAGATCATCAATGATTACCGCGATGTGAGACATCTTTTCACCTCCTTTTGCTAAACAATATAATAAAAACCTTTAGTTCGTTTGCATGGTTCTGTCTCCTTTACGACGTTTTTTTATTCTTTTTGATACCCCGTCCGCTTGCGGCGGGGTAGTTTATTAGTTTATTTTTAAAATGCGCTACCTTAGTGGTTCGCATAAAAATAGTGGTTACTTTGCACAAAAACACCAAAGGCGAACAGAATGAGGAACAATGCTATTTTCATTACCGGGGTAAAAGGAAAAGCCTGAATAATGAGCATGGCGCCTATACACGAAGAAAGTACAATCAAGACCGGATTAAAGAAAATTGCGAGCAAAACACTTACCGAAATCCCGCTTACAACAAAAAATAACCACCACCATTCATTTATCCTCCACCCCGATAAATTCCACAGGCTGAGGAAAATATATCCGCCGGCAATAAAACCGGTTACAATAATTGCCAACTCCTGCAAAAACAAAGCACAAACCAACCCTACCAATCCGCAGATCACTGAAATAAGAAACGTCTTCCAATACTCCTGACCAGCAAGAAATGTCGCTGCGAATTCGAAACCAAACAAAAAACCAAGGCTGGCAATAAACAGCCAAAAGATTTTCTGGCCGGCGATTAAAAAAATAATGCCTATTAAGAGAGTAATTAAATTCATCGCAACCGTATATAGCATCTCACTTAACGCTACCTTGGCCTCATTATCAATTTACTTACTTTTTACTGAGGATTTGGACCTTGCGTAATTTGAACCAAATCCTCAGGACGCACATATTTGACAAAGGCCGATTTGACTTGGTCGGCATTGAGTTTCAGATAACGATGAGCAGCCAAAGTTGGTTCGTCAAGAGGTAAGTCGAGGTTTATCCTGGAAATAAAGCCTTCAGCGATTCTGGTTACGCTGGACTCAGAAAGTGGAATTTGGCGAAGAATCATTGCCTTGGCCTGCTCCAGTTGGTCTGGGTCTACCAAAGCGTTTTGCATTTTTTGAAGATTTTGTTTTACTATGGACTGCGCATTGGAAACGTTTGGCGGATCGCAGCCGTATTTCACTATGTACAGACCCCGAGTTCGGTCTATGTCAAAATTGGATGACACATAGTATACCAATCCCGTTTTTTCCCGTAAGTCTTGATAAAGCCGGGTCGCATAAAAACCACCGCCTAAAATGCGGTTACCTAGTCCCTAACCAAGCGCAATAAAGATAATTTTTACCAAAAAAACACTCGAAATGCCCGCAAATATTGGTTAAAATGAATTTCAGCAAAAACATTTAA